>Ga0208919_1000549_pt1 | contig 25002 bp, 26 predicted proteins | sample 4_EtaG_FD_184076 | JGI IMG/M metagenome (GOLD analysis project Ga0208919, IMG submission 184076) | Marine viral communities from the Subarctic Pacific Ocean - 4_ETSP_OMZ_AT15127 metaG (SPAdes) (version 3) | ecosystem: Environmental > Aquatic > Marine > Oceanic | place: Pacific Ocean | collected...
GGTAGGAACAGGAAAGAAACCTAAAGGATCAGGCAGACGTTTGTATACAGATGAAAATCCTAAAGATACTGTCCCTATAAAGTATGCTACCCTTGCCGATGCAAAAGCTACTGCTGCTAAAGTTAAACGTATAAGAAAGCCCTATGCTAGAAAAATACAGATTCTTACGGTAATGGAACAGAGAAGTAAATTTGCTAATAAACCAAGACAAGCTCAAATTGCTCGTAAAGCAAAAGAGGAATTGAGAAGAAAACACAACGCTAAAAAAAGTACAAAAAAGTAAATATTAGAGTTTTGTAGATGCCTACATATGAATTTACAGAAACCGATGGAAGTGTTTATGAGATAGACGGTCCTGAAGGTGCTACTGCAGAACAAATTGCTGCAGCAGTTAGAAATAGTCTAGCTATTGAAAAAGGTAGACAAGAAGAGGAAGAAGCTAGAAGAGCATATGAAGCGTACTTAACAGCGCCCATAGCAACACGCCCAGAAGAAATAGAAGAACCGGGTATTACTGACCAATTAGAAGAACTTATTAAAGGTATACCTGCTGGTGCTGCTAATATACTTGAAACTAGCGCTCTTGGCCTAATTACTCCGTTTGAAGAAGAAACGGAACTTGCTTTACGAGAAGGAATACAAGGTTTTTTTGATCCTATACAGGAGTTTGTTAGTCCTGATAAAGGTTCAGAAGATTTATTACTGCGTAAGTTTGGTGAAGCATTAGGTTCTTATGGTACTATAGGTGCTACTGCCTTATTCGGAGGAGTCCCTGCCGCAGCAGTTTTAACTGGCGGAGCTGGTGCTGGTGAGGCAACTGAACGCGCTCGTGTAGGTGGCGCTACAGAAGAACAAAGAGGACTTGCAGCTCTTTACGGTGCAGGGGTGGGACTTTCAGAACTTCTTCCTATAACTAGAGCAATCAGACTCTTAAAAGGTGGTCTTGGTAATGATGCAGCAGAAGGATTTATTGGGGCTGCTGGACGTATTATTAGAGAAGGTGGTTTTGAAGGATTACAAGAATTTGCGGCTGGTGTAGGGCAAAATCTTATTGAGCAAAAAATATACAACCCAGAACAAGGTACATTTGAAGGTGGTGCAGAACAGTTTGGTCTAGGTGCAGGTGTTGGTGGTTTTGTAAGAGCTGTAGTAGAGTTAATTACGCCTAGAAGAAGAACACCAGCACAAAAAGCACTACCTGCACCAGAAGGTATAGCTGGGTTGCTACCTGCTCCTGAGACTGGGCCTACAGGAGGACCAGAAAGACAATTAGCTCTTCCAGCACCAGAATTAAGTATAGCTGAGTTAATTATAAAACAACAACAATCGACTGATCCTGATACAGAAGCTACACTAGCAGCACTACTTGCGGGTACTGAAACAGGAGTAACCCCAGAATCAGAAACTGCGTTAGCGGCTATTGAAAGAGGAGACGCTCCTTTAAATCCCGTTATAGAGGAGGTTGCCCGCCTACAAGCCACGCCTGAAATTAAAACAACTCCAGAATCAGAAACTGCGTTAGCGGCTATTGAAAGAGGAGATGCTCCCCTAGATCCTGTTATAGAAGAAGCTGCTCGCCGACAAACTGCGCCTGAATTAGAGGAAGCACCTGAAGTAGTACCTGAAGTAGTACCTAAAGTAGTACCTGAATCAGAAGTAGAAACAGCGCCGGAGGAAGTAGCATCTGAAGTAGCGCCACGTATTATTACGAAAAAAATGCTTGATGATCTTCTTATAGCTAAACAGGCTCCTATACGTAAAAGTGTTACCGGAAAAGACTTTAATGATCCAGACATACGCAACAAGCTAAAGAAGTTTGCAGAAAATCCAAAAACTGCGATGATGGCGGCAGCAAATGTTAAAAATTTACTAGATACAGCCGCTGCAGAACAAACAGCTACTACTGCTGGGCGCACCGCTTCCGGCACTTCGAGCGTTGACACTACGCAGGAAGAAGACATTGTTGATACAGCACCGCCGGAGGCTAAGACACACTTCGTATATCAACGGAATGTTGGAAAAACAAAACAAATAGTACATCGTGGATCTCTTGAGTCTTCAAGAAAATTTATTGAACAGAACGCAAAATATTATGACCACAAAGGTAAAAACTTTGACATTTACGAAGGCAAACCCGGAAAAGTCACACCAAAGGATAGGGTAGAAGGAGTAGCACCACAAGAGGGAGAAACAGATGAACCAATTGGACGACCAGATATTGACGTTACCGGTGTCGATCCTGACAACCTCACAGATAGAGAGAGCGTTCGAGTTTCTTCACGACCAACCAGTCCTGTGGTCGGAAGTCCCGCCAGACCTGATACACCTGCAAATGTTGGAGTGGGAGATCCTGAAGCTGGCTCTGGAAGAGCTGATGCAGGACAAAGAGAGCGGCTTGATACATTAATTACAGACGTTACTGAGAATCTTAATGAAGTAGATACAGCAGAACGAGTTAAAACAAAACGTACTAAGAAGCCCGCTGCTAAAGAATTAACTAAGGAAGCATTAGAACTTATTTCTTTAGCTGAAGACGGCTCTAAGATGAGCGAAGTTATATTTAAATCTGATTCATCCCGTAACCCCTTAACTGTAAATCAAATCAGTATTGCTGAAGATAACGATATAGAAGTTACACCTAAAACAACGCCCAAAGAGTTAGTAGATGCTTTAAAAGCTAAAATTACAACAGTTATCCCTGAAAAGAAGCCTAGAAAAATTAAGGATACAAGCATACCCAAACCTGTTATTGAAAGAACTAAAGCTAAGAGAACTGCAACCGGTGTGTCAGAAAAAGAAGAATATCCTAACAGAGGGCCAGTGCGTTCTGAAAAAGAAATATCTAATATGGAAAAACGTACTCCTTATGGATTTATGGGGTCTCCTGTTAAAGAAAGATTACGCAAAGGTAATTATAATGTAGAAGAAGACATAGTTACTGCGCCAAGTCCTTTTACCTCACAGGATAACGAAATTATTGCTAAACTAACCGATGAAGGAACAACAACGCGGGATATTAATGGAATTTCAGCTAGAGCTTATTTGAGTAAATTCGATAATCCTACTACGGGGCTTGCTTCTGCTATATTTGATGACGTTAATAAAACACCGATATTTAAAATTGCGAAAGGATTGACAGAACAAGAAAAAACAGAACAGAAACTTAAATACGGTCAAACTGGAGGAATACACGCAGGTAGAGCGCTTGCTTGGGCTGAAGCTAATCTATCTTCTACGACACAGGCTTGGATTGTAAAAGAAGAACGGCGAATTATTGACGAACAGTTTAAAGATTTAAAACTTGAAGCTAATAAAGAAAGTATTGTCACTAAACTAAACGATGCAGAAGCTGAGAAACTACAAAAACTAGACGAAGAGAGAGTGCGGGTAGACAAAGAAGAAGCTCAAAGAAGAAGAGACATAAATCGGAAGGGTAACAAATTAACGAGAGAACTTAACGCCGCGCTTGCTAAAAATTTAAAAATATATAAAGAAAAACTTCTACAAATAGATCAGGTTGTAGGACTTGACCTGCCTACACACCCGGAAGTAAGCAATTTATTACGTGCTAACAAGTTAAAAGAAGCACTACGAGTTCTTGCTGACACATCACCAAGTAGCCGTGTATCTCAAATTGCTAGAAAATTAGAACAAAAGCTAGGTGATACAAAGGTAGAAGTTGTAGAAAATCTTACCAGTAAAGCAGGTGTTTCTGCTGCCGGTTTATTTGATCCTGAGACTAATACTATTAAAATAAACGCAACAACTGGTATCAACGCACATACAATTTTACACGAAACTACCCACGCTCTTACTTCTGCAACACTGGCTAAAAAGTCACACGTTGTTACAAACAAGTTAAAAACTCTTTTCAATGAACTCAAAGATCAGGGAGCGTTAGATAGTTTTTATGGTTCTCAGAACGTAGATGAGTTTGTTGCTGAAGCATTTGGCAATCCAGAGTTTCAACAAAAGTTAGCAAGTATTAATCCTAAAGGTTCACCGATTTCGGCATTACAAAGATTTCTAAACATAATCGGCAACTTCCTACGTAATCTAGTAGGTATGCAAACTAAGCCACCTTCGGATTCGGCCTTAAATAAAGCTGATGAATTTATAGAGGCTATACTTGCTCCGGCTCCTGATTCGCGTGATGCTGGTGAATTGCTAATGAGTTCTACGGCTGATGGTGTTAAGCGTGTTATGGAAGGGTTTGGAAAAGTACAGAAAAAGTTCTCCAAACCTATTACCAGTAAACAACGAAAAGAATTTGCTAATAAAGCAGTAGATTTTCTACAGGATAGTAGAATAGCAGACGTATTTAAAAGATTTTTGTTAGGTACTCTTGGCACTAAATCTCTTGCTGACGTATCATTGCGAAATGGCTTTAGAGATCTTGGTTTAAAAGTGCATCAGATAATTGGGGACCAACGAGGAGCTATTCAAAAGTCTGACAAAATTGTACATGATTATATAAAAAACACTTATATGCCGTGGGCAGTCGCAAACTCAAAAGCTAAAGCCGCGTTAGATAGAGTAATTTATAGTGATGAATACGGTGCTACTATCTATCAGGTTGATCCAACTAAATTGGAAAGTGATTACGAAGGTAAAACTGACGATAGCGGAAATGATCTTGGAGCTATATGGCAAGCGCAACGAGAAGATTGGAAGATAGTACGAGAGAGTACATACGAAGGTAAGACTGGAGTAGATGTCTTCAATAGTATGCGTAAACTTTATAAAGATCAGTATGAAAAGTTAGAGAAAGTTATTAACGGCGAGATTGACGCTCTTATACAGAACGACCCTGATGCTGCTAAACGTCTTAAAAATGAAGTATTCGCAAAACTCTTTGAGGCTGGTAAATTAGACGTATACTTCCCCTTGGTCAGGCAGGGGCGTTACAAATTATCATATGCTATGAAGAACCCTAAGTCTCCACGTGAAGCATATGTTGTTCGTATGTTTGACACTAAGATGGAACGTAATAAAGCGGAAAGAGAAGTTAAAGCAGATGAAGATGTAGTAACAGATTCTGTTGACACTTCTGATGGAGATATGCAGCTAAAAGATTATAGCAATGCCCCTCCTACTTCATTTGTAAAAAATACGTTAGATATACTAAACGCCCAGCCAAATGTTGATGCAGAAGCAAAAGAAGCCATTATGAGGTTGTTTATTGAGACGTTACCTGAAACTTCTTTTGCTAAATCTCTACAACGGCGTAAAGAAACTCCGGGTTACATACAAAACTCTTTAGTTGGGCTTAGAACAAAGGCTTACGATATAGGCCGTCAAGCAGTTCGTTTAGAGTATGCAGCTCGTTTACGTGCGCTCGAAGAAGAGATACAAGCGACTACACAGGGTATTAATAAAGCAGCAGAAGAATTTCTTACTACCGTTAAAAAAGGTATGCCTACTTCTGTAACTGACAAGTTAAGAGGTATTGCTGAATCTAACGGTATAAAAGTTACAAGCAAAACAACACCTAAAGATATAGTAGACATTCTGGAATATAAAAAGTTTGCCGCGCAATCTGCTGATTCTGTAATGGGTAAAACTAAAGACTCCATATCAGCTAGTTTTGCGGATACTAAAACAGAGTTATTAAGACGCACTAAGTTTGCTCGATCAGGCGCTGGAAATAAAGGTAGAGAGCGGTTCTACAAAACTGCTAACCAAGCGGCATTTGTGTACACTATTGGGTTTAACGTATCCTCTGCTATGGTTAACCTGTCACAAGTTCCGTTGTTTGCTCTTCCATACATGGGCGCTCAGTTTGGGTACAATAATGCCTCCAAAGCTATATGGAGAGCATCCAAGTTTTCTAAATTAGTTATGATCCCTGCCATACCTAAATATAGTGACGGTAAACTTAAAGGCGGTGATAGAGATCAGATAGATGATTATTATGATGTTGATGCAGATGGGAACTATACGGTTAAAGATGGATTAAAGTTATACGATGACGCTTCTAAAAACGCTGAAACTATAAAAGAACTCAAACGTATGGCTCCTATAGTTAAACTTGCTTCTCAACGTGGGTATCTTGGGCGATCTTTTTTACTGGATGAATTAGGTGTGGAAGAAGGCGGTAGGCAAGCACAAGGTAATACAGCTAGTAGGGTGTTGGACAACATATCTAGCGTGTCAGCATTTGCGTTTAACGCTGTTGAAAAATATAACAGGCAAACAATTGCGTTTGCTAATTATGATTTAATATTAGATAAACTTAATAGTGGTGATAGGTTTTACTCAGAAACACAAGGTAAGTACATCCCATCTAATACGTTAAATAATGCTCAAAAAGAAGAGTTAGCCGCTGAAGAAGCGCTTTACCAAACAGAACAGCTAAACGGCGGTATGAGTTTAGAATCAGCACCTAGGATAGCTCAAGAGGGTCTTGGACGTGTAGCTTATATGTATAAAGGCTACGGTATGAATATGTACTACGCAATGCTTAAAAGCACATCACGTATGCTAGATACATCAGTAGACCCTGCATTAAGAAAACAAGCTATGAAAGAAGTAATAGGAATACATGGATCTGCGTTATTCTTCGCTGGAATTCATGGTGTTCCTCTTTATGGTATTTTTACTATGATTGCTGACTTGTTCCTCGATGATGAAGAAGACGATGCGGATACCATAGTACGTAAATACATAAACGAAGGATGGTATAAAGGTCCGTTAAACGCCATGTTAGGTGTGGATGTAGCATCCCGTGTTCGTCTAACTGATCTTTTATTTCAAGAAAACCGTTATAATTCCGACCCATCTCCAGAAGAGTTTCTTGGCTTTTATCTTGGAGGTCCAGCATTAAGCACTGCCAAGCGAATTGTTCGTGGGTATGACGATCTACAAAACGGATATATTGAACGCGGTATAGAAAATCTGCTACCTCCCGCTATAGCAAACGCTTACAAAGCTAGCTTTGGGCGGTACGCAAGAGAAGATGCTATCCTTACCAGACGAAGAGATCCAATTTATGACGATATAACTTCGGGTGAATTAGTAGGTCAATTCTTTGGTTTTGCTCCTTCGGGGTATACATTTGAACAGGAACGCAATCAATCTCTCATGGGTATACAGCGAAGTATAAATGAGCGTAGAACTAAGTTACTTCGTAAATTATACAACTCGTACCGTATGGGTGATGGTGAAGGGTATGCAGATACTCTAAAAGACGTACGAAAATTCAATGAGCGTTACAGAGGCACTAAAGCAGTTATATCACCAAGTACTGTGTTAAAATCTATTAGGACAAATCAACGTAATACCGTGAAGATGCACAACGGTATAAATATTGCTCCTAACCTACGTGCCTTGATACTTCGAAATAGTAGAGAATGGGAATAAGTAAAAAACCCCCACCAGTTAAGGTGGGGGTAAGTTTGAGACGCTGAAAGTAGTCAAAGCGCCCCATTAGGAGAACGACAGACACGGAACTACGAAGGTGGCTGTCCCGAAGACAATATCACACCGTTCTCCAAATGCGAATACCTAATATTTTATCTTCTACTACTACTTTTGCTTCAGTTTTGTAGCCTTTCTCTACTACTATTTTAGCCGCTTGGCGCATTGCTTCTTCAGTATTTATGCAAGGTACAAACACAGATGTACCTACATCCATGTCCTCCCACTTTACCACGATCCTAACCCCATCAGGATTTAAATCGTCAGTCTTCAATACTCCTTGCTTCATCACTTCCCTCAATAGAACAACTTACTACGATAACGTCAGTAGGGGGCAACTGCATATGTGTGCCTTTACTTAACCGCATTTTTATTTTAGTAGCCCCCATTTTAGCCTTTAAATCTTCCAAGAACGCCGCATAATTTATTTGCTGATCCCCACACCATGCTTTTAGAGGCTTCGGTATAAGGTAGGCTTTCTTTATATCGGTTTCATACCTTGCTACTAACTTACCTCTGGGCAATGCTTCTGGTACAACAAGGGAATCTAATCCATTATCGTGCTGTTTACGGAGGTCATCTGTGCTTTTAATCCATAGTACGTTACTCCAATGTTCGTGGATGTAATCATTTAAGACCTCTTCTACAGATGCGTTCATGTCGGACACGTAGTGTTTATTCTGTTTCAGCATGGAAACAGCCCACTTAAATACCTTGCCTACATCATAATCTATAAGCCCTGCACGTTTAGCTAACATAAGCCCTGCTATGGTATTAGTAGTAAATGCAGACCAGAATCTATTCTCAGAAGTAAGCCCTGCCTCAGTATCTATCTTAATTCTCAAATCTTCGATTAGTTTCTTAACTGCGTCTAAATTAGTTATGACGTATTGTATGTATTCTTTACCGGCCGTACCGTAGTGATTACCTAACGCTACACTAAAGTCATCCTGTATCTTTTTGTCTTTTACTTCATCAAACAACCTATCTACTTTGACTTCTAGTATGCGCTGTGCCTCTGCTTTCGGCATGGCTTTAGTTATACTTATACGCTCAATGAGGCTAGCATTGCCTGTAGTAACTGCTAGTAGCTTCCAAGCATCTCCCCTATAGCGTTCCGCGTTACCCCCACTAGTCATACGTCCTCGTTGCCTACCGCCTGTAAGCTGATACGCAAGGTTACTTAACTCTCCCGCTTTAGCTTCGGTAAGCTCATCCAAGTATAAAGGAAGACTATGGTATATCTCTCCTCTATGCATCTTGGTGTTAAAGGTATCTTCTTTTCTAAGTATAAGGTCTTCGGGTCTACCCCATATAGAAACCCCTGCAAACATAGCGGTAGTCTTTCCAACACCAGATTCTTTACTGTGCAGATGTAAAGCCGCACAATTTATTGGGGATAAGTTCATTAAAACAGAGCCAAAAGAAGAACCAACTACGAATTGGTGTGCTTCAAAGCCGTCTCTGTTATAAAAGTTTATTGTATCTTTCCATTCCTCTAATGTGCCTTTAGGCTCAAACGAGGGAAATAAACCTATAGTTTGATTAGATGGAGGATTAAATTCTACCCTATCTCCAAATATCTCCTGATTACCTAGTATAAACGATTTACATTCGTCACTAGTCCAACCAAATTGTTTATGTGCTTCATCTGCCATACTATTTGCCTGTAACTCGTTAACCCACGTTGTTGTATAGTGCATAATCTCATCCATTTTACTTACAGCTACGCCGTACATAGACATTTGTTTACGAAACTCTTCTTTAGAGTTTACGGCAGTTAACGGTATTGTAAACTCTCGCACTCCATCTTTTGGTAAGTGTAATCGCATGACTACAGCCTCACCTAGCTCACCATCCCATAAACGCCGAACAACATACAAATCGTTATGGTATATAGCTTTCTCAGTAACTTCCCCATCAGGAAGTGTTATTCTTGTATATATACCCCCATTTGCACCTCTGAAATATGGTGCTGGGTAAGCAGGTATAGTGTACGTATTTATAGGAGCGTCAGGCAGGTCTATGGAGGGAGCTTCCACGATATTATCTTCTTCAGTAGCTTCTCGTATCCTACTGCCTAGACTTATAGGAGACTTTATTTTCCCTCTATGAGAACATTCGGTACATACATCAGGATTAAATTCATCAAACGTATCGCACAAGTACGGACCTTTTATAAGCTCCATCTTTTTCTTTGTGTCTTCTATGTTGTACTCAGGGTGTTTTTTAGACAGTACGTGTGCGGCTTTTTGCCCGTCTTCACAAAATTTAGCTATTGATAACCCTGCTCTCCACAACGGCTCACTTATTTCTTCCTGATTAACAAGTATGTTTCTTATCTGTTCACACCCGTTACCAGCTTTTATTTTATCGACTATATCTTTAAATATATTTTTCTTGTTACCAAGCAACGCTTCCATAACAGCGTTACTATTAGATGGTATATGTTTAGTAGGAACTGGGATTAAAGTAGTACCCATATACTCTTTAAATACATCTATGTGCATAGGTTCAGACATATCTGTACCAAAGAACCCTACTGGCATTGGGGTATCTGTTTTATGATTATGAGTAGTAGGTATGCGAAGAACCCTAGCGGCATCTGCTGTAACGGCAGGGTCCGCTAGTAGCTTATGTTTCACGCAGAGTTGTTTAAGACTCTCTGCTACTGGAAGCCATTCTTCTATGCTAACAGGTTCTGACAAGAACCAATAAACATGAATCCCCCGGCCCGAATTAATTAACGTAGGTCGTGGCATACCTAATTTCTTACAGAACCCTCGCAAAGCTAACATAGCTTCATTCTGGTTCTCGTAATCCTTGCTAGGACCACAATCTAAATCTAAGAAGAACGACCTAAGTTGTTTTACGTTACTTACTTTACGTGACCCAGCTTCTTTAAAAGTAGCTAGCGCAAAATACGCATCAAACCCAGCTTCGTCTAATTCCTGCGCTTTCGTCAGAACAGCGTCTATGGAGTTGTAAAACTTTTGTACTCTACGGTCTTGTAACCGCAAAGATGCAAACACACAGTAAAAGCCACCTTCTCCTAACGCTCTCTGTAAGAATTGTTTTGTTTCCATTATCACTTACCTGAGAGAAGCCCCCAACCACGCTAGGCGTGGTCAGGGTTATGTTAAAAGATTTAATCGTCCCAATCATCCACAATAGCGTCAATTTCTGGGTCTTTAGCCTTTACAGAGGCAGATTTTTTAGCCACCTTTTTCGGCTCAACTATTTCTTCTATAACTTCTTCTCCAGATACTTCTGGTTCTTCGCTCTGGAATGGGTTTTCCTCTCCAACCTCAAAGCCTTCAGTAGCTTCAAATGGGGATGACATCTGCATAGGCACGTAGTTTGTGACCTGCACAGCATTTAAACGCAAGGATACCCCAGTGCCAACACCTTTAGCATGATATGGTACGCATACCCCTGCAATGTTTATAGTACTACCTGTAGTAAGTAAAAAATCGTCAGGTAGTTTAGTATTAGACGCATCGTACTGTATTGGCTTTCTAGTAGCATCTTTACCGTACGCCCCCTTCAAAGAACTTTTAAACTTGTATGTTCCTTCTTCCTTAGTAAAAGGGTTATCAAACTTCTCAGGCCAATCATCTCCAGCCCTTTCTGAGTAAGCTGTTTTCATCTGGCTAAACAACTTCTTAGCTTGGTCGCTAGTCATACGAAAACCTACTTCGTATTTAGCTCCATCATCAAACACATCACAGGGTACAGAACGCTTCTCCTTACTATCAAACCTGTATGTTTTATCTAAACGAGGGTATAGGGCTTCTACTTTGTTAATCATAAATGGTATTGCTTTAGGCTTATCAGCCATATTACTTCTCCTAATATTGAAACCCATCTGAAACTTCAAATGGGGATTTTGTGCTACCCTCGAATGGTGTGTAGTCCAATGTGATTGCCTGTGTTGTATCTACATGGTTAATCATTTCTGAGACTACTTTAAATTCTTCATCCCGTAGAGGGCGGATTGGTTTGAAGAATAGCTTCGGTGTACTACTGTTATCGTCAAAATATATTTCAGTAAGAACAGATGTAATCGGAGTATCACGATACAATAAAAACTCTGCGTACGCTTTCATAGGCATATGACCCCCTCTTGCTTGTCCAAATATAGATGTAGCAGGTAATCTTATTTGGTATACTTCCTGTAATCTATCTACAGGTAAAACTGCTATTTGCTGTGCAAATCTGCAAGCTCTACTACTTTTATATCCTGACCCACGTATATTATGTGAGCAGTCCATACATCTAGCCGCTTGACGTTGTTCTTGTGGCACGTCAGAAGATGGAACTTGTGTATCTGATGACCAGCAAGTAGGCAACATTAATTTATCTGGATCATAATCACCTTCGTAATAAGACCTTGAAACAAATGCAGCATTTACTATAACAGCTTCGTATTTATTAGAATCTACTAATATATTTCCTTGATCGGAACATTCGGTAAATATTTTGTCACGTATACTTATACGCTTCATAGATCCTCTTCTACTTCATCAAGTATTTCTGTAGTAACATCATCATGTTTCTTTTTACCCGCAGATAAAGCGTCAGTAACATCATCTATACAGAAACGATATGTATTGACTACACGTATATAAGTATTTTCGGGTATGTATTTGTTTCTAACCCACCCACGTATAGTAGATATTGATACTTGTAAATGTTTAGCTAATTGTTCGATAGTAACGTATGGTCCTTTTTGAGCCATTATTTTTTCCTAACTGATATCATGTATTCTGAGTCAACATTTAACCCTGCTGGCACACACTCAGGGTTTTCCTCTAAAAATTGTTTTACGTTACCTTGATTTAACCGTTTTTCAAAAAACTCAGGTACATTATGTTCTTCTACAAATTTGTACATAGATTCCCAATCACTAGTCCAGTAACGTGTCTTAACAGTCCGATAAAAAAGACCTTCTGAAGTTCGTACGCTTTCAACATCATGTTCTTTACAATGATTTAATAACGCTCTTTTTATAACGTCCTGTTGTGCCTGTAAGTCGCCGTCTTCTTCTTTGAATTTTGCCGATAGTTCGCTTCGTTTTGCTTTTATTTTAAGGTAAACTTTGGTTAGTTTATCCAGTTCTCCACTCATTATATACCTCCAAACACTTGTAGAGTATGTAATTTAGTGACAAAGAGTACCTTAGTCAAGTAGTTTGTTGTATAAATCTATAATTTGCGAGTGAATGTCTATTTTACTGTCTAATAAACAGTAAACGTGTTTCTCTACAAGTGATCCTTGTAGCTGTACGACAGTGCATTTATGCTTTTGCCCTGCACGATGTACACGTGCGTTAGCTTGAGCATATGTTTCTAAAGAACTCGTTGGCCCCCACCAGACCACGGTATTTGCGGCTGTAAGGGTTACACCATGAGCGGCGGCGGCTGGTTGGATTATAAGCACACGAGGATCATCTTGTTCTTGAAACGCTTTAAATATTTCTGTGCGTTTACCAACCTTAACATCACCTTGTATAACAGCATTACTTACACCATCAGAGGTAAGTTTTTCTGATAATATACTTATGGCGTGTTTGAAAGGCACAAATACAAGCACCTTCTGACTAGATTCATCTATAACTTCACGTAAAACCCTGTACCTGTGTTTTATATCAAACTCTAGCGTGTCCCCTTTATCGGTGTAGATTGCCCCACAAGATATTTGTAGTAGCTTGTTCATGTTAACTGCCGCATTTACTGCGGTTATTTCTTCCCCAGCGGCTTGAACTACCATACGATTTCGTAATTCTCTATAGTATTTCTTCTGTTGACGAGTCATTTCGACTTCTCGTTTGGTGTAGATCATGTCTGGAAGATCTAAACAGTCCTCTTTAGTGTACCGTATGGCAGGTTGCAGTGCGTTAAATACTGTATCTATGGAACTTTCCTTGGGTATCCACTTAAAATTAGATACCTTGTACATCACCATGTCACGAAATGAACCAAAGAAACGAGGCACTGCTGTAGGATTTACGAGTTTAGCTAGACCATAAGCATCCAAGGGACTTTGTGCGGCTGGCGTACCTGTCATCATCCAGAGCCATGTCTCAGGCTTTAATATTTTGTTTAGTGTCTTCCAACGAGTGGTCTGAGCGTTTTTATAGTGAGTAGCTTCATCAACTATTATCAGGTCGAAGCTACCGGCTGATATGGCATCTTGAACTATAGCAACACCATCATAATTAATTATGACGTATTCGGCATCGCCCTCTATCACTTTACGGCGTTTGTCAGCGGAACCGTAAGCTATATCTACGCTCCTGTGCATTGCAAAACTAAACAAGTCACTACGCCATGCACTATCCATGATTGAAAGCGGGCAGATAACTAACACTCTCTTTATGGCTCCCTGCTTCAGTAAAAAATCCGAAGCCCATATTGCAGAGGCGGTTTTGCCTGTGCCTTGTTCGTTAAAGCAAAACGCTTTCCTATTCATTGTCAGGAACGCAGAAGTATCTTTCTGGTGCGCGAAGGGTTTATGTTGACCAGTCCACGCGTACTGTCCTTTAATAGGTGATGGCACGTTTATATTTAAATTCTTTAGGGTGTGGCTCTCGTTCACACCCCATTTAACTAATACGTTATTTGAAGCTACTTCACGACTTTTTGGTATAGCTGTTGTAACTTGCTTCGGATGACGTAGTTTCAAAAGCAATGCTTTGTTATCTATAATCTGCAAGACTGTTCTCCTAGGCTTTTTTCTTCTTTTTTCCGTTATTCGCACGATTCTTACTAGGACTCATTAATTTATATCCATCAGCGTTTGTACCGCCATTTCGTAATGGTTTGTTATGACTTATGTCCTTGCCCTTGCGGTTAACACCTTTTTTATCTAACTCTCGTCTGGCTCTTTGCCTTTCCATACGTGCTTTATGTTCGCCTCGTTGCTTCTGCATTTGATATTCATGTTTGTAGGGGCGAGGGGATTTAGTATATGCCATTAGTTTCTCCCATTATGAACACACTCAATAACTGCACAATGTCTTTTACATAACCCATTTGGACGTGGGTTCCATACATCATTAGCTTCCGCTATCTTCATCTTACCGTAGTTTGTTAACCATTTTTCCCAAAGAATTGCTTCATCTTCTCTTAAATATGTATCTCTTACTAAGTTCTTAGCCACTACAAATAACAATCCAGCACGTACTTCTTCTACTTCGGGGAAATGTTTAAAGGTAGCTAAAGCCATAAGTTCTAATTGTCCTTTATCAGCATACCTAGCAGACTTACCTGTTTTATAATCTACAACCCATGCCAAATCATCATCTAGAATTATTAAATCTGCTATACCCCTAAACCAAACCTCCTTGTCATAGAACCCACAGGGCTTCAAATCTTCAGTTAGTCCTAGTTTGTACTCGCATAGCTTCTCGCCCTGTTTAGCTTGTAGGTTATCCAACGCACCAACAGCGTAATCAAACCTTTTTGGCATAGGGGTATAGTCTCTTATATACTCTTCTGCCGCCGTATGGAACTGGTTTCCATACAGCATAGCCTCAGTTTGTTGCATTGGATATTCTTTTAGTATTTTCTCATGGTAAAACTGCTTCGGACATTGATCGAAGGCTTTAATTTTACTAAAAGACCAAGGGGCTATACTCATTTTGTTTCCTGTAGTGGCTTTTCGTACTCCATACCAAACAGAGCATCAATGGCTGGAAGTAATCTATATAGCAACAGCCAGCGAGGGATTGCGGTATATATATTCATTGGGGGATAAGCTCTGGTTATCTTAGTTACTTGACTAATTGATAAGTTATATTCAACCGCTAACTTTACGTGAGAAATCTTAAATTCATAAAATTTGTACCGTATCTGATTGTTACGTTCAAAATGACGTTCGTTCGGTATGCAGATCATCCACATTCTCCATAAGACTTACCTACCCCTGATTCACAATCAATCGGGAGTCCTTCCGCCCATTGAGGTATCATACGCATACAAGTTTCTACGTAATCTTGAGCGGTAGTTACTTCCTCGTCACGTACACAGCATACAATGGAGTCGTGTACGGTTAAAACAACTTTATACTTTTTAGATACTTCCAGCATTTGATAACCAATTATGCACCGTGCTAGAGCTTGACATACGTTCTCTATGACTTTACCGCCATAGATACGAGTGCGTCCTCGCCTTGTCTGGTAAGTATATTCAATACCCATCTCCCCCTGTTCGCCAAGTAAATCATTATATCTAAGTAATAATCCAGAGGGCAACCGGAGCGCGTACCTATCTACATCAACCTGTAACAAGTTATTGCGTCCTAAAGGTAATGCGTCACCGCGGGAAAGATACACTATTGTATTCTGAGCGGCTTTCCATAGGTTGTAGATGTCTCTATTAGCTTCCCTATAGATTTTTATAACCCTCGCGGCTTCCGACTCACTTATATCTGTACCAAAGTTCTTTAATTGTTCACGAAATCGCACCGCACCCATACCATACCCAGCCCCAAGTATAGTGGTCTTACCAACAAAACGCTGTTCAGAAGTAACGTCTTCTTCTGGGACACCATATATGCGAGATGCCATCTTTATATAAACATCTTCATCGTTAGCGAAAGCATCGACAAGATTCTTTTGCCCTGCTAACCATGCAAGCACACGTGCTTCTATTTGCGAAGAGTCAGCTTCTATCAGAGTATGCCCTTCGGGGGCTATTATACTTTTCTTTAGCTTTTTCCCTGCAACCCCCCTGCTAGGTAGGTTTTGTAGATTTATCTTGTCATCACCGCCCCATCTACCAGTATGTGCGGCATAGTATTTAACAGGCACAGGCAGTAGACCACGCTTAGATATATCTATAAACCGTTGCGTTCTAGTTTCTTCCAACGTACTTTTATTACCTAATCTAGCGGATACTAAAGACTGTACCTGTGGGTCTTCATGGTCACCCAAAGCCTTGAAGTCCTCATCTGTTTTAGCAAATGCAAACGTCTCTTTGCCTGTAGTAGGGCTTATCTTTGTAGGTGGTTTCACCCCTAGACCTTCTAGTAGGGAAGCAAATTTGGCGTTGCTCATAAGGTCTTTTTTATCTACCCCGGCACAAGCAAGTAGCTTGTCTTTGTGGTCACGTGTTTCTATAAGATGTTGTTCCAGTAACCCGAGGTCTAAATCTAAAGTAGGTTCTACAAACATACGTAGACTTAAATCTATAAGTTTTAATTCTTCTCTTGGAAAATTAGAGGCGAATATTTTAAATAGATCGTACGTAAGATCCACATCATTTACACAGTAATCGCCATACCTAGAAAGTTCTTCAGAGGTGAAATCGGCACGGTGCTTCCCTAATGCGTTTTCTACTTCAATACCTTTAGTACCAAGGGAATATCTCTCAGCCAATGCACGTAGGCTTCCGCTGACTTCCACACCATCCACAGCACGTGCGATACAAAGAGTATCGGTGTACACACGAGGGGTAATATCAAAAAGCCAATTAGCAATAGCCCCATCAAAAACAGTATTATGAGCAAGAAACATAGCCTCACCCCAATCAAAAGTATGCAAGAAATCTCGTATTTGTTCTTTTGAACCACTAGCCCATTCCGTTTCGTTATTGTTTAGCTTAACCCCCACACCAATAACTTCAAAACGAGGGTCACGCACGTACTCTTCAGTAGTCATTTTAGACAATGAAAACTCTCTATCGTAATAGGTTTCAAAGTCTATCGTTATTAAATCCATACTATAGTTCCCCCCTAAAATAAAATTACCCAGAGTTCCCCATTAGAGGCTTTTTCTTCTAATTCAGCTACAGCTTTATCCAACTTATAGCCAAGTTTGAAGTTTCCATCCCAATGAGCTTGATCTGCTTCAATACGAAAACGATATATTTCCTCATAGATACAGAGGACAAGTTTGCTTCTTTCCACAATATAATTCGCCTGTAAATTCCTTGCTAGTTTCCTTTTACCAAACCAGTCTTGGTAAATACATTACAGGCTAACTCGCCACCACAAGCCATATATCCACAACCGTCTACCCAATTGTCAGAGTTTTTAGCGTTACTTTTTAATCTGGCAATCTTCAGTAACGACATCATTATGGCTACATCAACGGCGGTTACTTTTGTCCCAAGATGTTCTGACCAATAGTTAGCAATCGTAGTGAAGTTTTCCTCCATGCTTCCATGCTGTTCGGCTCTATCTTGAGTAATATATTTTTCAGCGGTACGTAGTATCTCCGCACGTTTTAGAGTGCGGTCAAGCGGTGGGTCAAACGGTAGTTCCAATTGTTCTCCCATTTTATTATCCTTTATTCTGGTAGTTTTAATTTCCATAGAATGTATGGCTCATCGCACGTGCCATTACACACTTGGGCAGAGATAGACTTTGCGTTGGGGTCAAGCGTTGACTTACCAATGTAGTGCCATTCTGCTCCTTGTTGTATCTGTTCTTCAGCAACATCAAAAAATTCTTTGTTGTCAGCTACAAACAAACCCCCGAAAGACATAACTAAAGCTGTAATTAATTCCATTTTTTCATCCGTCCTTTTCTATATCTAATACCCCCTCTGGAACGCCAATCCCTAATTCCATGTTCTTTTCCACAATCAGATAACCTTACTTCAGCTACCTTTACACCATTATGTCCAAAACCTTGTTCGGGGTGTTTCCATTCGACACTTTGTTTACAGTCATTACATATACGATTATCAATTGACTCAGAAATAAACGCTTTCTGGCACTTTAAACAAGTACGTGTATCCGCACCAAGATCGCGCTCGTACCATTTTGTGCCTACTTCATGTTTATACCTAATCATTAATCTGCTCCAATAACAATTATTGGTTCGGCTGTGCTATCTTCTTGAAGTATACCCTCATCTGTTATGGTTAAAGGGTGTGCTACTGCGTGAAGTTCAGCGTTTTCTTCCTCCCAGTTCATCCATATTTGAATGGCGTGTGTCTGGTCATCGGTATCTATCCATACGCCAGCATCACTTAGTATTTCTTTGGAAACTTTTCTTTCGTCTACGCAACTGACAACTTCTTTTGCCATTGCCGTTACTACAGTTTCCAACAATTTTTCTCGTAAAGATTTTCCCATTTACGCCCTCCTTATTATCTACAAAAAGATGCTAACTTCAATATCTCTGCTATATCTTTCATATTATCCTCATTGACTACTATTTGGAAACCTCCCGCAGTATTTATATCTCGTAAGTTCTTTTCCTGTAATGCGGTAGGGGTGTTCTTACCTGCTTTACATTCTATTCCAAAAAACATTCCTCTATAACATCCTACTATGTCTGGTACACCGCTTCTGCCGTACCCACCTGTAGCAGGATAAAAGTAATAAGTTCCTAACTCTTTAAGCTGTTTTGTTACAGTTTTTTTAACTCTTGCTTCTGGTGTCATCGCCATTAGAAAAAATCCTTTTTAACCACTTCGGACATTTTGGGAATGTAAATACTTCAACGGTCTTGATACCACGTTCATGGCAACGACTACCGTCATCGTATAAATGCCAAATTTCTATTAATTTACGGTCTTCTTCTTCCATGTAATTTGCTCCATAAATATGAATCAAGTTTACATACGTACCTTGAAATAATTAATAATATCTTCCTCATCTTAAATTCTCTAAAAGAGAAATCTCAATACAAGCTCCACCGTCTAATAAAGCAGAGGCTTGTAAACAAGCCTGTAGAGAGGGGTGGGTAGATATAAGTTCTACATAATTATTTAGAAACAATACTAAAGAATAATATAAATTTTCAGTCATTTAAATTCCCCAGTATCTCCACTTCACTTGATTTCCCCCAAACACGTTTTATGGTGTTCCAATGAATAACATTATCACTCTTTAAAATAACATTCTCAAAGGTCTTACCTTTCATCTTCTCAGCAACGCGTTGTTCACGCTCTTTAGAGTTTTTGATATGCTCAGGCCATCCAGCGTTATCTTCTTTTGTTCTTTTTGGCATTTAGTTTCTCCACACAATATCTATCTGACGATAGGGAACTTGCTTCTGTAGACGTGCTTTTTTGGCGTATGCGGCGAACTCTTGATTTGTTCCTAAGTAACACGTTACCGTCTTATCGCTATTTGTTTCCATTACATAATACATCTGTAGTTCTCCTAAAAACTGGTTTCAACCAGAAATGTTAGTCCGTGGACTAACATCTCCAAGTATTTCATTTAAAAGGGTTAGTCTATATAGAGCGTTCTCAGTTAAGTTCTCTAACCGATCAACGTCATCTATATAGACTGCTCTTGAAGCGCATTGGGCTAATTCAGTTGCAAACCTTTCGATCTGCTTTAGTTCCCATGATTCTAATCTTCTATAGTTCATTAGGTTTAATTACCCAGTACGTAGTTTCATCAATACGCCTACCTACATTTTTTATAACTGAGGTAATCGGTCTCCAATCCGTTACCATCAATACAGCTAGACGTTCTTGTAACCATGTTGGCAAATCATCAGAAGAACAATACATACCTTCTGCTTCTGCGTCAACCTTATCCATGCCAATACATGACACTTCGATAGTGTTCGTGTCATCATGTACTTGAACACGGTATAGCTTATCATCGGGTGTGTTAGGCAGTAACATAATACACCGTTGGTGTGGATTTATATCCAACCCCATCAACCCATTGTTCAACTTCGCACATCTGAAGTACAGCTAATTTACCAGCAACATCAGGGTACTCAGCTTGTATGGTATCCTCAGAGAAAGTACCTAACGAACCCCAAACCGTACCATAATCAGATATATCTTCTGTTTGTGCGAGTTCAAAACGAGTACCGTTGGGACGTTGTTCTGCACACACCATAATAACTTTTGAGGACATACCGCTCTTAACTTCCGCGTGATCTTTGTGTGCCTGTAAAAGTTCTGTGATTGAATTAGAAAATTCTGCGTCCAGAAATTTATGCCCTGTGGTTACCAGATGCTGTAACTCTCGAATAATAATATTAGAGTTATCACCAGACCTAGTATTAAAGGATAAAGCCTTTTCAAACTTATCACGTATACTACTACGTGTATTGTTTTCGGTATCGCCCCATGCCCTACGGCAATTAATACCGTATGTACTTGCTACTTCTATACTAGATAGATCACGTAGAAACGACTTAGCATTACGCATAGCTACATCCATATGCTTCGACATTTTGTAATGAAATTGAGGGCTTGAAGAGTGGTACTTTTCGTTTTGTATACGATTACTAGCAACCATAAAAGTATCTTCGCCCCCAGTATCACGGAAGTTACCGTAACCAATCCTACCCATAGTTAGCGGTTTCCAATCATGGTACACGTGGACTGACATAGCTCCGTTATCGTTTGGCGAATTACCAAATGAGAATTGGCATTTAGGGTACACCTCACGTACCTTACCCATAAACATCCTAAGATAAGAATGAGTTTCTACCTTATGTATGTTCTCAATAGGAATTAAATCATGTGTCTCTGTAATTCTAGGCATTGGTAGTCTCCTTATCAGTCATAAGCCCAAAGGCTTTGTTAGCCCAACTATTATACTTAGCTCTAAACTCTCGTTGATCCTCTACTGTTTCAATAGATTTTATAAGTGAAGTACTTGAATCAGTATATGATCTACGGCTATCCATTCGTATCAAAAAGTTAGTAGCTAGATGTATACGTAGTGGATGATTATAATCCTTTAGTATTTGTAATGCAACTTTTACTGGAAAATCTAATCGGTTGCTTATAAAGTGACTTTGTACGTGATTATGCGCTTCATACTCTAAATGCCTTACGTTCTCGTATCCAACATCAAGTAAAAGACCAACAGAACATATCCACTCATAGAACTGCTCTAAGTCAGCACGTAATTCGGCTTTCTTTTCTTTGTCTACAACAGAACGTGTTTCAGCCCACGGCTCAGTAATACACTTCCACCTAAGATCACTATGATCGTTATAGTTATTGAAAGGGCGTTCAAACGTCAGATGATAGTCGGTCTTGTCTTTAGTATTTCTAGGCCGTGCTATAAACACATTGTTTATCATGTGTCTGCCATGCTTACTATGATTGTCGAAGTACAACCCTGACGGCAGGTAAGCACGTAAGAATTGAAACCGTGACGTGTCATGGGACATCCGAATATTAGGACGGACAGTTACAAACTCTTTACCGTCTTTACGTTCCCATGTAATCGGGGGGCGTTTAATGTAAGCCCACCAATAACTATTAGAGGCTTCATAAGGATTGATGTCATTGTACATCATAGCATCGTGTAACACGTACTTGTTCCTATCTACTCTTTCCATGCGTTCCCACTTGCGTCTCCGATCACCTAGTGGACGTATATCATCCTCTCGTTTGTGATGCTTACTCACCAATGGTTTAGTGCTGTTGTACTTATCTTCTACCTGTTTAAAGGTATTTAATGATTGTGGTCTATATATCATGTTTCTTCTCCTAATATGTTAGTCCGTGGACTAACCTTGTTTAATACGTTCCCAAGCGGAACGTAATGTTTGAGCTGTAAGGGTTGCTTCGGATGAAAAACGATTGTCAACCAGTATACGTGACGCTTCAATTTCAACCGCACGTTCTACTATCTCACACGCTGTAGCCCAATCTCTTGTAGCTTCTGTAGCTTCTTTAATAATAACTTCTTGTGTTGTGTCCATGTCACTTTCCCTTTCAATGTTTAATGTAAGTCTCTACTAGTTACGTGAATTACCGTACCAACATCTGGCTTGGCATTTTTGTTATCGACTATTACCCACAATACTGGGCAATCCCACTTGCCCCACGAACCACCAAGATACCCATCGGTGATAACGATAGCGGCTTGTGCATTGATACCATGCTTGCTCATGTGCGCTGGCACACACTCGACATTAGTACCACCGCCACCTTTGGGTTTTGTAGACTTGATAAAGTCATCGAGTTCGTGTTGCTCATATGTCTCGTCAGAACATACTTCTGTATCCCAATACAGCATACGTACCCAGTTAGGATGTACAGCATCGAAGCACGACTTGGCTTCGGTGAGTATGACTGACTGTTCGGCCTGACCGACAGAACCAGACATATCACCAGCAATGACAATACCTTCAACACTCTCTGATATACCACTTGGCATATATACTTCTGAGGAAATATATCTCCTGTTAGGACGTTGCCACGTAGAGTAGTCATTGCCTGAACAAGTCGTAGATATAAACTCTCGCATTACTTCACGCCAATCCACCTGTGGCTGTAGTAGATCAGTAATACTGCGATCTGCGCCATTGCCTAACTTGCCAGCGATAAGCGCACCCTGACGTACTGCCTCGTCAATGTCTCTGGCTAAATCACGTTGTTCTGCGTCACTTAGTTCTTGTGCGCCATCCCAATCATGCTCATCAAAGCCACCAGAGGAACCAGCCCCACCATCACTTCCGTTTTCTTTCTGCTCTTGTTTAATGGTAGCGTATACTTGTGCGCTATCCATATCTTTGAACTTGCGATCAAGCAGACCACCTTGGGGCATAACCGCGAACCCATCGGTATTGTCATCAGCTATCTTGAGATTGATAACGTAATCACACGCTTGATTTGCAAGCTGTGGGTTTTCATCATATAGATGTTTCCACGTGGTGAGATGTCGATACAGTTTATGGTAGCTCTCATGCAGTACAAGAAACCGTAGTTCGGGGTCAGATAAATCGTCTACAAACTTCCTACCGTACATCTCATCACGACCATTCGTACAGGCAGTAGGTATGTCATCTTTGACAGTACGTTCACCGATCATAAGAATACCAGCCAATGCAATGTACTTATCGTTACCCATAATATCGACAACAGCTTTGGATAACCGTTGTTCTGTAGTGAGTTGTTTACCTAATGTTAACATTGTATTCTCCTAAGAGTTTAGCTTTCCCGTGCGGGTGGGACACAATGCCCCACCCCATAAGATGTTAGTCCGTGGACTAACTATTTCTTGTCCGCCGCGAACATATAGTTGTTAGCCATAGCCCATTCGGTGAACTTTTTGTTAGTCATCACCATAGACTGCTTGGAATACTTGGGCGCACGTACACCATTGGCGAACATACCCTGTGCCTCTTTGTCGAGACGCACCATGTAATCCATCCAAGCATTGACCCAATCTTTCTCTAGACTTGCTAGTGTGCGATACACAACCATACATACAGCACTAGCACTATCAGGTACTTTGGCGTTTTGTGGATCGTTCTTGATACTCTCAAGCGAGGGTAACTGATCTGCCAGCTTGACAAATGCCATCAAGTCCATAGCACCACGCGCACCTATCGTACCCATGAGCAAACCTGTTAGCGTTTGGTCGTCAAACGCTTCACGTTCTTTGAGCCAATCGGAAGCGGCTTCCAACGATCTGGGTGTGACAAACGCTGTACGTTGATCTCTGGGGTGATATATGTACGGATTTTCTTCGGGGTCTTTGACAGTCTCAAAGCTCGCAAAGAGTTGCGGGTTATCCTTACACCACCCAAGTAAAGTGTGTTCGATCCCATTGTTAATCCCCCATTCAATCCATTCCATGTTGTCGTGTTTACGCATGGTAACAACAGTAATGCGATTCCGTGCGTGTGGCGGTACTAGATCACCTACACCCTCAGCCCCTAAGTTAGTTGTAGCAAATACTAACGAGTCAGGGTGTAGTGTGTATGAGCCTATCTTACGCTCCAGCATAAGACGTAACAGAGCGTTCTTGACTGCTTTGTTGGCTTTGCCATACTCATCAATCATAAGAATAATAGGCTTGTCGATATGTGCGCCTAGTTCTTCATTAGTGAGATACGACACATAGCCTGTACCATCATCAAGTTTTGCTATATTCGGTACTGTGATGTCACCCAAGTCTTTAGTGGTGCAATCACAATAGTAGGGTGTATGGGTGGATAACTCATCTGATAACATCTTTAACAATGATGACTTACCTGTACCCATGTGACCCTGTACCAAGATAGTGCGTTTGTCACCACCTGTACGTATGGCGGTAGCGATCTGATCTAGGCTTAGTGCGTACATTTGTTCTGCGTTGTTAGACATCGTAGTTCTCCTTGTTGTGTTAGTCCGTGGACTAACAAGTTTACCACTTACCTGTAGTGGTGTTGTATGGGATAAACAAACACTCGTTTGTCACCCACGTGTGATTGGAAAAGTAGGTGCGTTGTCCACACCCACTAAGTGTTTCCAAAATGATAAGAGTTAGTAATACACCAACTGCAATAACTGTTATGGCTTGAGCCATTGTTACACCCCTACACTTGGAAGTGACGCAATGACCTGATCCACGGTGCGCTTAGTCTCGGCACGTGTATGCTCGTCTTCACGTAGTATCTCAGCGGTCACGCCATACATAGCATCTGACAACTTATCACGCATGGTAGTCATCTGGACATCACCTGTGACATTACATACGTCTAGTAGCTCGACCATCTCGACCACGTTACTGACCAGACTGTCACGAAATATCTCTTTCTTGCCGTCAGGACTGATAGCCAAACGCTCGGACATACGAGTGAGTGCTTCGTGCAAACGTGTCCACACGTCATTCATTGCTTTGGTGAGTTGCCGGTTGTAGTAGTCAG
>Ga0208919_1000550_pt1 | contig 24991 bp, 9 predicted proteins | sample 4_EtaG_FD_184076 | JGI IMG/M metagenome (GOLD analysis project Ga0208919, IMG submission 184076) | Marine viral communities from the Subarctic Pacific Ocean - 4_ETSP_OMZ_AT15127 metaG (SPAdes) (version 3) | ecosystem: Environmental > Aquatic > Marine > Oceanic | place: Pacific Ocean | collected...
TTTAAAACTGATGAAGGTATGGAAATATATGCAAATATAGAAAAACGATTAAATTCGTAACAACCTTAGTAGAGTAACCACTCTTCGGGGTGGTTACTTTATTATAAATTAAAAAAAATATGGTAAAAGTAAATACAGTATATCAAACAGTATTAGCTTTAGCTAATAAAGAACAAAGAGGTTATATAACACCTCAAGAATTTAACTTACATGCTGAGCACGCTCAAATGAGTATTTTTAACCAATACTTTTATGATTTAAATCAATTTAAAAGAGTACCTGGTAATAATACTGTGTATGGTAATCCAATAGATATTTTAGAAGAAAAAATATCTATATTTAAAAAAGGCCCTTCAACGTTATCTACTAACGGTTTACAGTTAAGTGCCTTAGACGCTGATATATATAAGTTAGCTCAAGTTACATTACGTAAAACACCTACGTACTCTTGTGTGGCTGAAGAAATAAGTTATGAAGAGTATCACCAAACTCAAAACTCACCTTTATTAAAAGCAACTGAAACTAGACCAATTTATTATATAAAAGATAATAAAGTTTTTTATGCTCCAACATCTGATGGTATTTATCAAGCCCGTTGGATTCGTAGACCTAAAAAACCTAATTGGACTTATATCGTGATAGGTGAAAAACCATTATATAATAGTGCCGCTACAGATCATCAAGACTTTGAACTACATACTTCAGAACAAACAGATCTTGTAGTTAAAATATTACAATTATCAGGAGTTACTATAAAAGATTACAACTTAGTACAGGTTGCTGCGCAGGAAGAAGCTAAAAACATTCAACAAGAAAAATCATAATAAATGGGATATTTAGATAACACATCACAGCAGTTATATTACCAAGGTAATAACTTAGGCAACTATCAATTTACTTCTTTAGAAGATATAATAAATCAATTTATGGTTGTTTATGTTGGTGAAGATAAAATTATACGTAAGTGTAACAGGATCGATGTTGCTTTCCATGCTCAAAGAGCTTTAGCAGAATTAAGCTTTGATACATTTAAATCAGTAAAAGCACAAGAAATAGAAGTACCAGCTACTTTACAAATGTTATTACCACACGATTATGTTAATTATACTAAGTTAAGTTGGGTTGATACCTCTGGTATTAAACACCCTATATATCCAACAAGACACACGTCTAATCCTTTTGATATAAATCAAAATGCAGATGGAACTTATACTTTTCCTACAAATGCAAGTGTAGGTGTTAATTTAGATTTTGAAGATCCTTTAATACACCCTTGGCAAATGCACACTCCTCAAGATGGTAATGTTCCACCTTCTAATTATTTTATTTGGACTGATGGTACTAGTGGTGCTGGTGGATACACTTATTTTACAGATGAAATATCAATAGCTGGATCAACTAATGCTTTAACGTTTAAACAACATGTATACCAAAGTTACGGTCACAATAAAAGTATGCATTATTGTGTTTGGCAAGAAATAGACGTAAGTCAAATGGCTACAATAACGTTACAGGCTACAGGAACAACAGAGGGATCTTCTACTAATATATTAGGAGGAACACTTACTGTTGGTATAAGCGCAATAGCCCCTACGTCAGACACTATACCTTACTCTAGTAGTGGTGGTTATTCACCTAACGTAAACTCTTTTGATGCTAATTCTAGTACAAATGACTTATTAACCACTTATGCCGGTGATTCAGCACAGTTAGAATGGACAAGCGGTGAAACAGGCGTGGTTAAATCTCTTATAGATGATGACTCTATAGATGTTTCAGCTCACAACACTGTTTATTTGGTAATAACTAGTATAGGTGATTTCACAACAGCCGCCCCATCATATAGTCAATCTCTTTTTGCCACAACTTTTACGACTAACACTGTAGATGATATATCTATAACAAGCCCAACAGGATCATTACCATTATCTACAAATGCTACTAATACATCAACAGCGTGGAATAATTACAAATCAAACACTCCATCAGAGAACAACAATGATGACTACGAAGATGATACTTATTGGCCATATGAAGGAGAAAGGTATGGACTAGAACCTTCTCATGCACAAACAAATGGATCTTTTTACATTGATCAATTAAGAGGAAAAATACACTTTTCATCTAATATTTCAGGAAAAACTGTAATCTTAGATTATATAAGTGATAGCCTTGGTACAGAATCAGAAATGCAAGTGCATAAACTAGCTGAAGAAGCTATGTATAGATATATATTACATAGCGTTGCTTCTAGCTACGTTTACACACAACAGCTAGTACCTAGACTTAAAAAAGAAAAAATAGCAGCTATTAGACAAGCTAAATTAAGGTTATCAAACTACAAATTAGAAGAATTAACTCAAATACTTAGAGGCAAATCTAAGTGGATAAAACACTAAAATATGCCAGAAATTAAGAACACTTTTACTCAAGGTAAAATGAACAAAGACCTTGATGAGAGGCTATTGCCAAATGGACAATACAAGGACGCAATGAACGTTCAAGTATCAACGTCTGAAGGATCAGATGTTGGAACTGTTCAAAATGTTTTAGGTAATTATTCTCTTGGTGGTTTAAATGGTGACTGTGTTGGTTCTATAGCTGACGAAAAAAATAATAAATTATATTGGTTTATAACAACAAACACTAAAGACGCTATATATGAGTATAGCGAAGGATTTTCACCTGTACCTATTTTTATAGATACAAAAGCTAATACGCCTGAAGCTGTATTAGAGTTTGGTACAAGAATTATTACAGGTATAAATATAATAGATGATTTTATATTTTGGACAGATGGTGCTACAGAGCCAAAAAAAATAAATATTACAAGAAGTAAATTAGGTACAGTAGATGCTTTTACACACACACAGCTTGTTGTTAATAATCAGGTTTATATTAATAATCAAAGCCAACAAGTTGATATTGAAAAAAGCCACATAACGGTTATTAAGAAAAAACCAACTTCGAAGTTAAACGTTAAAGTTGTATCTAGTAATACAGCTGTTATGCCTAGTTTGTTTGAAAAAACATTATCAAGATTTTCGTATAGATACAAATACGAAGACGGAGAGTATTCTGCTTTCGGTCCATTTACAGACGTTATTTTTAATCCTTTATATCCAACTGACGTAGATCAATTAAACTTTTTTTTACCAAAAGAACCTTATAATTTAGCAATGTTAAATACTATAGAGTCTATAGATGTATATGACTTTATATCACCAGACATGCCTAACGATGTTGTACAAGTAGATATATTATACAAACAAGAAAACTCACCAGTGGTTTATTCTATTGCTAGTATAAAACCAACAGACTCTACAGGGTATTGGAATCAAGATGGTTACTCACAAGGAGAAACATTTCCTCAAAATTCTTTATACCGAGGAAAATATCCTATAACTTCAGAAAATATATACGCTGCGTTACCAGAAAACCAATTATTAAGAGTTTATGATAACGTGCCTAAAAGCGCTATATCTCAAGAAATAACAGGTAGTAGACTTGTTTATGGTAATTATATACAAAACTACAACGTAGATCAAAAACCAGAAGTATGGCTTAGTTACGGTGAAAGATTAAACTATGTGCCTGGTATTAATCAGGGTGTTTATGATTTTACAGGTCAAGGTTTACGTTCTATTAAATCACAAAGAAATTATCAACTAGGCGTTATATTTGGTGACGAATATGGTAGAGAAACACCTGTTTTTTCTTCAACAGAATCAGCAGTAAAAATACCTTGGAGCGGACAAGGTGATTTACAAGCTAGTAAATCTAATCAATTAAAAGCTTATATTTCAATTGGTATTCCGTCTTGGGCTGATTACTATAAGTTTTATATAAAACAAACCTCTAGCGAATATTACAATTTAATAATGGATAGAGCTTACACGCCTGTTGAGTATGCTGAAGGTAGAGATAGATTTGATCATTTATGGATTTCTTTTGCTTCTTCTGATAGAAGTAAAATAACAGAAGAGGATTATTTAATTTTAAAAAAGAATATAGACGGTACAAACGATCAGTTTCCTATAGAAAATAGATATAAAATATTAGATATTTCAAATGAAGTTCCAGACGCTATAAAATTTAAATATACTACTTTAGGTATTAATTCTAATGAGTCTGCTGGTGCTTACAGTGGTGAATTAGATGATAATCCTATTGCTTCGTCTTTAGGACAAGCTTTAGGTGTTGTTGGTCAAGGTGTATATCCAAACTATCCTTTAAGAATGGATGTACAAGGAGCGGATATGATTGACATAGATAAAAGTAATTTTGAATCTAACTCTTTAGGAAGAAACGGGGCTAGTTTAACTACAGATGATGAAGCTGTTCAAGATGTTGAGAATTTATATATATCTTGGTATGGAGACGTCAACGGTGTTACAAAACTTTCTAAAAAATATAGAATATCAAATATTAGAGTTAGTAACCCTAATAACAGCCCCCAATATGTACTAAAGCTAGAAGAAGGTATTTTACAAGCAGATTCTGATATAGCTAAACACCCAACAGACACTAGTGCAACACATCCAAGATTAAACGAAACACTTACGGTAAAAATAGAAAGAAAAGATCAAAAAGATCTTAGTGAGTTTTCAGGTAGATTTTTTGTTAAAATAGTTCGTGATAATACAGCTGGAATACAACAAGAAACTTCTGACGGTGGTTTACAGGTTTTTAGTGTTATAGAAGAAGCCAATGCTTATTGGTTTGCCGATGATCAAACCAATGCTACTGACACTGATTTTTCTTTAGCTAGCGCGCCTACAAGTACTCACACTGTTGCCACTGTTACAAATGGTGGTGCTTCTGATTTAACAACCACTGCTGCTCAATGGGGTAGTTTGTTTACACATGCTGTAATTAATAACTCAAGATTTTTTATTGATAATATGTATTTTGCAGCCGGTCAAAACAGTAGCAATTATTACGCTAAAAATGCTGGTGATGTTATAGCTGGTGCTAGATTTAGTTATGCTCAACAAACTTGGAGTAATACGATAAATACAGACCGCCACGTTCCACCATCAAGAGCGGGTGATTATGTTCTTGATGATGGTAGTGTAGATTCAACTGGTACACTTTCTAGTTACGGCTCTAGCACTAATCACGGGTGGGAAGTTAGCGGGAGTACTCCACCTGAATACCATCCGTTAAATAAAAAATTAAATTACTGGCCAAGAGTTCTTAGTGGTCAAAACACTTCGGGTGGAGCAAACGTTCATATTGATGGAATAGATGATACCCCTGGTGCTAATTATGGACTTACGGTTAATGATGATAGAGATAAATTTGTAAGAGTTTTTAGACATCTTGGCGCTGCTCCTAACGCCTGGAATAGGCACATAGCACCTGATTATAATGATTATATTGGCGATTCTAATAGTGGTTTTAGCCAATTAGGATGGGCTAAGTATTATGATGATAAAGACAAAGCAACTTCTAGATGGAAACCTTATGCTAGAGATTCTGAAAGAGGTTGGAAAGAAACACATAGTAATTTTCCACCAAACGTTAATGGTTGGTTTGCTAGAAATAATCTTGCAAGCACCGCTAATGCAACATATCAAATACCTACTCAATCTATAAATAGCTCTTTTATGATATCAGCTGGATTAAGTGCTGGTGGTGGTGGTTTAGCCAACTGCATGGAGGGTATTATGAAAACAGATGACACCCACACTAGTAATCAAACCTATCTTGCTAGAAGAAAATGGAGACAAGAAGGTGATCTAAACACAGGTACTTTTGTTGAAGGTAATGTTTATGGTTCTACTAATGGAAAAGTATATTTACACTTATCTTATTTAGGTCCTGGTCAAGATTTAGTTCCTGATGCAATAGATTTAAGCGGTTGTGATGCGTTTGGTTATAACAGTATAGCTAGCCATTTACAAGGTATTTGGGGTGGTGGTACTTTTGTTGCTGACAATCATGACAATCAAACTTTACTTAATGATCCTGCTGACAACACCGCGGGTGGAAGCTATATAGATTCTGACACACAAGGTGATAGACTTGTGGAATGCGAAGGTAATTATTATCAAACTGCCACATCTTTTAATACCGGTAGCGGTTTTACAACTAGACCAACTTCAAACTATTACACTTCTACCAGTGCTCCAGGGCCTGGCGTTGGACAAGGTTATAATCTTAACTACTCCGATCATCATTATAATCAATGGAGTATAAACCATCCTACCGCTAACAATACGGTTTCTACTCAAGCTAATCATGATTTTTCAACCGCAATTGCAGTAAACTCTAAATTTCAGTTTAGCGAAGATCCAGATGGTGTTGTATACACTATAAATTCTGTAAACATAAAAAGAATGTACAACCATACCCCTTGGAGGAAAAGAAAAGTTTGGGATGGTAACAACCTGAGTATTGACTATGGATTCATTAACGGTGAGGATAGTGTAGAGGAAGCTGCTATAGTTTGGGCTAGAAGTAAAGGTACTCCTGACTACGCAACTAAAACAGCAGAACTAGAACAAAAAATTAAAGACTTTGGAAAAAGTAATAATAGAAGATTAACTTTTATTATAGAGTTAGATAAAGATCCTACAGATGCTAGTGTTTCTCCTAATTTTAATCCTGTAAACGCTAACGATGGAATGACATCTAGCACTATATCAAAAATACAATTTACTGGTGCTGACACGATACAGTTGTTAGGTAGAGTATCTTCTATACCAGCTATATGGGAAACAGAACCTAAAAACGATTCAGGTTTAGATATATATTACGAAGCTTCTGGCGTAATACCTACTAAAATAAACATGAAAAACAGAGAAGTTTTTGCTCCAGTTGGTTGTAAGGTTGAAATAGTAGAAGCCGACGGAACTCTTTTTAGTTTTGCTAGAAATGGTTATTTAAATATTTCAGATGACATTATGTTACAGTCATGGGATAATACAGATGAATTAAAAATTAAAGTTGTAGGTAGAACAAGCGATGGTTTTAATAAATTTTCAGCTTTTAATGTAGCCATACACACTTATGGTGATAAATACATGCGTTTTTATAGGGTTGACGGTAGTTATACTACAGCAAAAATAGCCGTAGCTGAAGTTTCTTCAACTGATTACCGTACAGAATTTACTTTAGAAAGTGAAACGGTAGACTTAGAAGCTGGCTTAAGCTGGTACAACTGTTTTTCATTTGGTAATGGTGTAGAGTCTGATAGAATAAGAGACGACTTTAATGAAATGAGGATTACTAATGGAGCTAGAGCATCAACTACTACAGAGGAGCCTTACGAAGAAGATCATAGAAAATATGGTTTAATATTTTCAGGATTATATAATTCTAACTCTAGTTTAAATGAGTTGAATCAGTTTATAATGGCTGAAAAAATAACAAAAGATATAAACCCTACTTATGGTAGTATACAAAAACTATTTAGTAGAAACACAGACTTAGTAACGTTTTGTGAAGATAGAGTTGTAAAAATATTAGCTAATAAAGATGCTGTATTTAATGCTGATGGTAACCCACAATTAACAGCTAATGTAAACGTGTTAGGACAAACAATACCTTTTATAGGAGATTATGGTATATCAAAAAATCCAGAATCTTTTGCGTCTTCATCTTATAGAGCTTATTTTGCAGACAAACAAAGAGGTGCAGTGTTAAGATTATCAAAAGACGGGTTAACACCTATATCAGATCAAGGTATGCATGATTGGTTTAGAGATAATTTAAAATATGCTGGTTTTGTAGTTGGTAGTTACGATGCCTACAAAAGAAATTATAACATAACGTTAAAAGAAGCTATAGCGGATAACTTACTATTAAACTCAACTATTTCAGAAGGAACACTGTTAGATTACACAGTATTAGATCCGACAAATTATATTGACGCTTTAAGTGGTATTGGTTTTGATGAGGTTACTGGATGGTTTTCTGGTAGTAATGGATATAGAACTGGAGGCAGTACTTGGTGGCAAAGCCAACCTCAACATGTTTCTACATATTCAAACCCAGGTTTATTAGCTAATGCTATTATAAGAGAATATCCACAGGTACCCGCGGGTTATTTCCAGCAATTTTCAGCAGCAGGTACGCTGTTCGCGTTTACTAGTGGTGAGGTGTTTAATGTTGCGAGTACGCTGCCACAAGCTGCGATAGTTACGTATGGAGGCGGTTCTAATGGTTTTAACAATGTTACAGGATCACCTGCTCACGATCAAAGCAGAACCATTAACGGTGTTGCTCTTGTTGATACCTCAGCTAGTTCTGGAGTACCAAATAATGGTATGGATAATGCTTCTGCTTCTAACGCTGATGCTAATATTTGGCATTTTGGTCAAGGTACAGGTAGTGTTACAACTTCACCTAGTGGTGGTGGTATTAGTAACGCGAACTGGACGTCGCTTGGTAATGGTATAGCTTTTCAAAGTTATCCAGATTTAAGTGTTACATCACCTGTTAATTTAGATCCGGATACTTCTTTTTTATCATTCCCATCTTACGGTAATTCAACACAACAAACAACCGCAAGAGATGCTTTTTTTGCTGGAACAGAAATACTAGATAGCACCGCAACAGGTGGTACTGGTTTATTCGAAAATACACCAAGTGGAGCCCCAACAATGCCTAACACAATATTTAATGGTGAAGAAATATCGATAATAGTTGCAGGTCTTGTTGCTCCTTATGGAGGTACAGCCCACGGAGCTTCAGACCTCACAAATGGACCTACTGTTTCTAGTTTACTAACTAACAATGATGTGGCTCCAGATACAAGTAAACCTGGCTCTGGTATATATAAGGCTTTTGAAATAAAACTACATGAAGGAACCCCTGCTAGTGACGGTTCAACTGTTATTTCTAGCGGTTTACTAATGGATCCAACGGTTGTAAATACTGTAACTAATCCATACACCGAGCAAGGTGCACCGATCGCTGCTAACATGTCCTCCTTCCCGAATGTTTTTTCTACTAGTTCTACCGTAACTCAGGATTTTTCTTATAGTACTAATTCTATATACCACCCCGTACTTCCCCACGCTTCAAGTAATCAAGGTATTAACACGCATTTTTGGTTTAAGTTTACAAACGGCACAGAAAACGCTGAAGTAGTAGTTGAAGATCTTCAAGTAACAGTACATGTGGTATATATGGATTCGGCTGGTAATAAATATACAGATCCAAAACTTCAAATAGGTAGTGTTGTTCTGACAACTACTCAGTTGTTTAAAATTTATAGACTAGAAGATTTTACAACAGCTAGTGTAACACAACAAGCTGACATACCAGCTATTCCAGCAACTACTATTCCAGCATGGACAGAGGTTATTATACCTGATTATCCCAATTATTGGAGTAGCCAATCACCACAATATGGTGGAAGTTCCCCTGTGCCTCCTAGAGATTATTTTGAAATGTTAAACACAGAGGCGCAATTTGGTCTATCAAACCCATCAACAACACAATCTCAAAACGCTTCTATTGTTAATACAAGCACTGGTGTTGTTACTACTACTGGAACTGTTTATAGTTGGTATGAAGGTACTAATAATGGTACTACAGGTTATCAAAATACATATACAACTCCAAATGAAATTTATGATTTAGCTACAGACACGTTTATAACCCAAACCGTTGATGATGGTACTGGTGTTCAAGTATCATTTCCAAAACAACCTGGAATTTACGAAACTGTTAGGATTAAAGCTCAAACCATGAATTCAGACTGGACACAGTTTAGACTTGATATTGTTAATAGTAATACTAATGATAAATTAGAAATTGGTGCTTGGTATTGCATAGATGTATTTGCTGATGAAAGTGGCGTTGGATTAGCACCTGAAACTAACGGAACATGGAGTCCAACTGGCCAAGGTGAAATATTAGTATATGATGTTTGTAATACAAATTTAGTACTAGACAATAATGATGAGTTAAATTGGGGTACAGGTGGATCTACTAATGAACAATACCCAGTAGGACATCTTGGTAAAATAATAAAAGGAGATACTATAGCGGTACAACCTTGGTATGGTGGTAATACTGGCGATAATATACCAAGAAGACATATAGCTTTAGAATATTATAAACCTAATATGAGAGATTCTTCTGTAAGTGGTAGTATCTGGACATTAGCAGGAGGTACAGAAAGAAATAATATTGGTGAAACCACACATGGTAATACCTGGAACGTTGGTAATCCTAGCTATAGAGCTATATTTCAAAACCATCCTAATAGTCACGCTGCCAAAGCTTCTAACCAGTCAGGTCAAAATTATCTTAACCTTGTTTTTAGACAGTGTGATATCGATGTGAGATCAATAGTTATAGTTAAAATACAAAGCCCAACAAATACAGACCCGACAAACAACGGTTACGGTGGTATGCTAGACGCTACGCCTAATTTAGTACCAACTATAAGTAGTTCAGCACCTTGGATAACACATGCTTGGTGGAGAAGCGCTGCTGATAATGGTAGTGATTTTTCTGGCTTTAGACATGGTTTAGTAGATCCTAAATGTTATTATTTAGAAAATCAAGGTTATGGTGGTTTAAATTTTGATGCTTACGCTTATCACACCGCTTACAATGTAGACGAACAATATAAACCTGGTGCTAGTGCTAATTGGATCTATTATTTTAACGATCATCCATACGCAAATCCAGCAGGTTCTTTAAATTCTCCACAAGAATCTACTGAAGGTTGGGAGTTAGCTTTTGAGGTTAACAAAGGTGTAGATAAATTTGGTGTTCCTAGAGCTAATATGGAAGGTAGTTTTAACGGTCGAGTTACTAATAAAGTAGGAGATGCTCCAAACGGTACTGATTTTGGTGGTTTTGAATTTGGTAATCTTCAACATGAAGGACACTATAAAATAACTGGTAATATGAACGGTAACGGTCCTTATGAAATATTATACAAAGGCCCACATTCATCAACACCTACACAATATGTTAATTATAATACAGTAGTAAGTAACGCTCAAATTGTTAATATAGGTGATATCAACACTTGGATGCCTTTAGATAATCCTGCTTATGCGGCTAGAGTGTATTTTAACTCACAAGCTCAAGCTCCTTTTGCTTTTGTAGGCGCTATAAAAGATGTTACACTTAAAAATAACACTGATTGGTTTACTGGTGGTAGTATAGATGCTTGGAGTTTTCAAGGTTTTAATCCTGTAGATGATGATTTTATATTTTTTGACGATCAAACTAACCCACAAAACCCAGCTATAGGTTTTAACAACACTCCATCTACAACTGTTGTAGCTGATAGAGTACAAGTGCAACAAGTTATTTCAAACGTTACTTATGGTAATGAAAGTTATTTAATCGAGTTCGAGTACGATATTACAGGTGGAGAAATAGAATGTTATTATTTTAACAATAACGGTGATGGTTTTAGAACGTCTCCGGTTACAGGTAGTGGTTTTTATAGTGCCACACATACTGTTGGTGGGTTAGACGTTAACACCGGTTTACCTTTATATACTAAACATAATGATGAGTTAGTAAATACATTTGTAATATTTGTTTCTTCTGGAATTGTTAGCGGGACTGTAGATGCTTTAAATATGAAACAAATGGCTACACTATCACCAAGACACATGTATGATACACCTGATGATTATCCTGATGGTTTAGCACCAGCAACTTTAACTTACGATGAAAGCGTTAAAGGTTGGGTAAGTTTTAAATCTTATATACCTGAACAGGGTTTAAGTTTAGCAAAAAAATATTACACTATTAAAAGTGGTGGTTTATATGAGCATCATGCGCAAGGAGTAAGTAGAAATCAATTTTACAGTAACTTTGTAGAGTCATCGTTAACAGCTATGTTGAATCAAGAGCCGTCAACTATTAAAATGTTTAACACGTTAAACTATGAAGGTAGTCAATCAAAAGTAGATCAATACATAGCAAGTGGAGATTTAAGTAATATAGATACTTATAACTTACAAGCTAAATCAGGTTGGTATGCTAACTATATACAAACAGACAAACAAAGTGGTAGTATAAAAGAGTTTATAGAAAAAGAAGGTAAATGGTTTAATTATATAAAAGGTGTTTCACCACAAGACACAATGGACACCGCTGAGTTTAGTTTTCAAGGTTTAGGTATTGTGTCATCAGTAATAAACACAGCTCCAACTAATTTATAAATAATATAAAATGCTAAAAATAAATCAATTTAATATAGATCAAAGCAACATGCCTGGTTCAAAAGTAAAAAAAGAATATACTATTAATGGTGATCCTGAAGCTGAGTATATATTGCAAGTTGTAAGTAGTGAAAATAAGTTTTATAACTTTAAATCTAAAACTTTTACCAGCTCTTTTACTTCAGAAAACTTTTTAAGAAATAAATTAATTTCTAATGTTGAAAGTGGTTTTATTTTGTTTCCAGCTATGACTGGAACTATCACTTATACTGTTATTTTAATAGCGGTTGCTGAAGGAAAAAACCCTACTTCTTTTGGCGACATAGGTTATGGTGGTAATCAAGTTATTACTAGAACGTTAACTCAAACAGGCAATGTTACTATAACACTTCATTTAGATACAGCAAGTGCTGCTAGCTATGGAGACCCAACAACTCCAGCTAATTTAGAAGATCCACCAGCTGTTGATGTTACTTCTTCTGCACCAGCGAATTATACTGGTAGAATTGATCTAAATACCAATTATGTTGTTTATAATAGAAAAACCGCTGCTAATGGCTTTGGTTTAAGGTTGACAAGACAACCGTTAGATACTGATTGGTATTATCAAGAAACAGAAGCTGTGCTTGGCAACCCGGCTGGAGACGCTGTTAGTAGTAATATTGTTACTGTTGCAGATACGACAGGTTTAATTATAGGCATGGAACTTATATATCATAAAGGTACTACCGCGCCCTCTTCCACTACAACTATTACCAATATAAGCACAACTACAAACACAATTACTTTTTCTACTTCAGTAGCTTTTGAAAACGGCGAAACAATGACTTTTAGGTGTTTTGGGTCTAGCGCTATTAGCGATGCTATTGGAGGTACTATTGCATTTAACACAGTAAGACCAAAAGCTAAAATGGAAACCTTAACAAAAACAGTTAGAGCTGGAGCTACTAGTGCTAGTATAGCTGTTACCGATACTTATGGTATATCTGGTGGAAGTCACGTTACTGTTACTGGTGTTGGTATTAATAACGCCACTACTAACAACATAAACTCTGTAACTGAAGATTTTGATGCCAGTGGAACTGATGGTGTTGTAGTTATGGATAATTCTTCTACAGTTACAACTGGAACAGCGTTAGCTTTCACGGGTTCTTCAGATCAAATAAAAATTTCTTTTAGCACATCAATTTTAGCTTTTCCATCAGCTAGTAAAACAATATATTTAAACTTAGATAACTTTATAACGCCCGGAGCGGCATCATAATTATGCAAATAAATTTAACATCACAAATAGCAAATATATCTTTACAAATAGGTGATGAAGCTTATTTTGTACCTATAGCTAACATAACAACTATTAATGGACAAACTTCTTCATCAGATCAGCCACTTTTTTTAGGTGTTATATCAAATATTGGTAGCGATTACATAACTTTAGATTATAACAGCTTAAGTGCAGACGCCGCTAATTTAGCAGCAGATGATTATATTATGTTTTCAAAAAACAAAATAGCAAATAACGCTAGTATGTTAGGCTATTATGCCGAAGTACAATTAAAAAATAGTTCAACTACTAAAGCTGAATTATTCGCGTTAAGCTCTGAAGTTATTCCTAGTAGTAAATAAACGCTAAAAACTGTAACTATATTAATACAGAATAAATTAAATTAAATTATGAACAATATAACTTTTAGATCGTTTAAAGAAGGCGATTATAAAATGTGTTGTGATTGGTGGAAATGGTGGTGGAAAGATATACCTGTAAAGAAAGAACTATTACCACAAGATGGCACATGCTTTATTATAGAAAGCAACAATATACCTGTAGCCGCAGGGTTTCTATATACATTTGAAAACCCGTTAGTAGCTTATGGTCCAACATGGGTTGTGTCAAACCCAGAATATAAAGAAAAAAATAGAAGACAAGTACTAGAACTTTTAATAACATGTATAGAGGAAGAAGCTAAAAAACTTGGAGTAATGCAGTTATTTACTGTTTGTGGTAATAGGTTTATGCAACAAATACATAAAAAACTAGACTGGTATATGCAACCAGCGGCTTACGAAGCCTTTAAATATTTATAAATATGGGAAAAAGAAGACAAAGACGTTTAGAGCGACAAATGATGCAAGCTACAGAAAAACAAATGGCTGAGCAACAAGAAAAATTAACAGCATCACGAAACACGCTTGAAGAACAAAAACAAGAGTATAAAGAGTTTACTTTTCAAAACCCTTATGCTGATGTAGAAAACTTTTATGAAGATATACAAGTTGATACTGAGGCTGCTGATTTTCAAATGGAACAAGCTGCTCAACAAAGAGCTAATATATTATCTGGTTTAAGAGGTGCTGCTGGAGCCAGTGGTGTTGCTGGTCTAGCACAAGCTTTAGCTAACCAAGCTACGATGCAGACTAGACAAGTTAGTGTTGATTTAGCTAGACAAGAACGACAAGGTCAGATGCTAGCTAGACAAGGTGCTCAACAAGCTGACATGCTTAGACGTCAAGGTCAAGCCGCTGTTGAAAGTGCAGAGTTTGGTAGAACATCTACTTTACTTGCTTCTGAGTATGGTATGGCAGCAGGTGCTGAAGCTGGTGTACAAGCTGCTTATGGAAACGAAATGGCAGCATTTGGTGCAGCTTCACAAATGCAATCAGCTAGAATAGGTATGTATGGTCAAATAATAGGTGGTATTGCTGGTGGTGTAGGCGCTTATTATGGGGCTAAAAGTTAAAATTTTAAATAAATATAAGTATGGCAAAAAAAACAGCAGGATTAAATTTAGCGGGTAGCGCGGATCCAAGTATAGTACAAGCTGCAACTAGAATGGGTATGGCCGGTATACCAAAAGATCTTAGTAAAGCTTTTAGTATGGTAGCTACTGGCTACAGTCAACAAATGGCTGCTTTTGGTCAAGCAGGTGCTAAACTAGGACAAATAGCTGGTCAACTAGCAGGTCCTTTAGTAGATAAAGCTATAGATAATATACAGTTTGAATATTCAAAAAGTATAAAAAATCCAGGCGATATACCTCAACCATCGATCGATGCACATATGGATTTAAACAAGCAGATAAAAGGAATGCTTAAAAGTGATGATGCAACAATAGTAGAAGAAGGTAAAACTTTAAAAGCACAATGGATGTATAATGCTGATAGACTACGTGCTGGTTTAATGACTGTTGATTTTACAGCTGGTGGCGCTTTAAGTGATGCTATGAGAGAAGGTCAATATAATAATGATTTACTTTTTTATAATGCTAGCCAGTTTAAAGGCGCTCCAATATCTGCAGATTCAGGTTTACCTGAAGAATATCACGGTGTACAAATGTTACCCACGATAGATGATGGTAAAATAAAATATGGTTTGTTTAAAGATGGCAAGCCAGTAAATGGTATTAGCAAAACTGGTGAAATACAATATGCTGATGATAATAACAAGCAATATATTCTTGGTGTAGATGATTTTGGTAAAAACATTGTTACAGAAAGTGCATTTAGAGCGCCGGTAGATGCTTTTAAAAATGATATTATTAAAAACGCACAAAAAAGTGGTAAGTTTGACGAAACAATGTTGAAAAATAGTATATTAAGCTTAAAAGTAGAAGGTAAGTCTATAACTAGTAAAGACGTTGAAGATATGTCTTATTTTTTATTTCCAGGTGTAACTGAAACTTTTTCAGATCATTTAGGTAAAATAAACCCAACTACAGCAGCGGCGTATATAGAAGCAAACCCTAGTATATTAAGTAATTTAAAAGACATAACTGGTGATGGAAAGGTTAACGAAGATGACATGAGTTTTGAGGTTGGTTCAGATGGTTTTGCAAACATACTTAATGGTATGAAAAAAGATAAAAATGCTTTTGCTGATTGGTATACTGGTGAGTTAAAAAAGAAACACGATTTAAACTTTAAAGCATCAACAAGTACAACAACAAAAACAAGTGATAAGTATGAAATGCCAGGTGGACAGTATACTGGTAAAGCTAGAGTAGATAGAGATGTAAAATTATTAAATCAAGATCCTAATACAATACCTAGACAAACAGGTTGGAATGGTACAGTGTGGAGAAAACAAAACGGGCAATACCAAGTGTATGAACCAGATCTAAAAAAATATGTTAATACAACTAAAGACAACTTAAGTGTTATTCTTAAGTTTGATGAAACAGTTGGTTATAAAGCAAGTGCATCTAGCGCTTCTAAAATGACTATACAGGAAGCTAACAATATACTTAAAAATCCTAATATATATCCTGGTGCTACAGTAGACGAAGCTAAAGCTTTATTACAACAAGACTTAGATAAGACTTATAAAGGGTTTGAAATTAAAAAACTTTTAGATTAATTAAATGGCAGATATAAATAAATTATATAATACTTTAACAGATCCAAATAAAGAGTATAAAGATAAATATTTTACAGTAGTTCCTAGTTTTCAAAATTTTAGCAATAAAATGCAAAATCCTGAATACCAAGCAACGGTGCATGATATTATTGCAAATAAAGAAAAAATTTACTCTTCAGATTTAACTCAATTTAAAAAAGATTTTGTTTTTACACCTGGAGATTTTGTTTCTCAAGACGGTGATTTAATTATAAAAAAATCTGAAAACGCGCAAGACTTTGCTAAAAACTTAATAAACATAGATAAGTCTGTTACTTGGGAAAACAACTCTAAATTTAAAAACGCTGTATTCAGTGAGTATTTTGATTTATCTGATTTTTATAGACCAGTAGCTATTGACACCCGTAACGCGCCTGTTACCTTTACCGGTGTGGATAGACCAACACAAGGGATGTCAAGCGTTATAACTGTGCAAGGTAAAGACCCAGCACAAGTAGGAGCAATACCTAGCATGGAAAAATTACAATCTAAACAAGGGGAAGGCGAAGTACTTTATAAAAACACCTTAGAAGAAGACTTAATAAAAAAATTTGGTAATAAAAAATACCAACTTTATAAAAAATATTTAGAAACTGGAGATTTAAAATTAGAAGACGTTCCTTACGACTTGCAATACGACAGTAATAATGAAATTACACCTGGTGGATTTAAAGAAGTTTTAGAAAAAAACCGTAGAATTGAACAAAATAGATTAACACAAGAATACGTTAGAGATCACGATCCAAGTAGTCCAAAAGGGGCGAGAGAGGTGTTGAGAACTATAGAGGAGCTTTTAGATATTGACGAAGAAGACGATTTTTACACGCGTGATTTTTCTACAGATTATAAAAAATATGAAGACGCTGCTGAGTATTTAACTTCAGATAAGTATTATGAAAACGTATTAATGAATCCTGATAAATTTTTACTAAATCCATACGAACAAAGAAAAGATGTAGCTGAAGGAGCTATAAAAGCACAAAGTGAATACATACAAGCTGTTCAAGATAATTTAGTTAAAGATTTAGATAGTTTTAATAAAAGTCTTGATACTGATTATGGCATAAAAAATGTTGAAGACTTGGATGCTTTTTTACAAAACCAAAATATAGATGTAGAGGTTAGAAGAAGTGTTTTAAAATCAAACAATGAAATAGCTGGTCGTATTAAAAAGCTACAAAACAACGCTATAAAATTAAACGATAAAGTTTCTGCTTTAAAAGCTTTAAATATGAATTATGACTGGGGTTACGGCGTATCATTAGCTTTAGAAAAATCTATTTTTGGTGCAGGTGGTACTGCTTTAATGGGTCTTAGTTCAAAAACAGTTCAACTTATAGCTGGTGACGATGCTAAAGCTACGGACTTTATGATTAAAAAATATAACAACCATATAAATTACACGGAGTCTTTAAATAAAAAAATAGAAACAACAGTTCCCATGGCTATAAAGTTTGATGAGGTTGGGAATCTTAAAGATTTTAGTAGATTTTTAAGTGATAATTTTAGAGATAACGCTTTCACTATAGCAACAAGTCTTAGTTACGTTGGCTGGGCTAAAGCTATTGGAAAAAAGAAAGCTAAAAAAGTAATAGGCGCGACTTATTTAAACGTAGAAGGAGGTGAAAAACTTTCTTATATGGAAATACAGCAAAAAAACGCTGGTGAAATGATATCATTTTTAGAGGGTCAAAAAAATAATCCTAATATAACTCCAGATGTTCTTTTAAAAATAAACGAGGAAATAGATAATCAAGAGTCAGCTTTAAACTTTACCCAATCGCAAAGATTGTTTTCTGCTTCAACGTACGGTTTAATGGCTAATTACGCAGAGCGACTTGGTACTCTAGCTTGGCTTGATGATTTAAATAAAATTTCTAAACTGTATGGTCCTGTTACGATGGGAGCGTTAGTAAAAGGTGTGGGTAATTTTGTTGTTAAAGGCCCAGTAACTGAAATCGCTGAAGAAGGTTTTACTTTAATGGGTCATAATTTTATAGACAACGCGATATTAGGCGAGGATAAAGACTTAACAGAAGGTATTGATGGTAACTTTATAGCTAACGTTGCTGCAACAACTTTAGCTATAGGTGGTCCTAGTATAGCTCAAAATATACGTAACACGTATAGAAGCGCTGTTATGACAAGAGAAGAAAGAGTAGAAATGGAAGGCTTGTTAAAAGAGTGGACAGAAAATCAATCTATATTATTAGACAATGAAATAGGTATAAGTAAAAAAGAAGCTAAAATATTAAAAAAGAGGCAAAAAGAAATACAAAATGGATTAAGTATACTTGATACAAAAGTACTTAATAAACTTGGTGATTTAAACGAACAAGACACAAAAAAGGTTTTTGATTTAGTTAGAAGACAAAGAGTGTTATATAAAAGAATGATGGCGTTAGGCGCTGTTAGTGACAAGGAAACTGATTCTTCAAAAAAACTAAGAAATTCTTTAAACAAGCAATATAATGATCTGCAATCTGAAAAAGAGACTTTACTAAAAAGTCCAGTATCAAAAGCTGAACAAAAGCTTAGAGAAGATGGTAAAAAATTAAATATAGAAGAAAACAAAGCTATGTCTCATGCTAATGCTTTAGGTCAACACATGTACTTCAATAATTTAATGAAAGGTATGGGTAACAATGTTGTTGCTTTTGACGGTGATAATGCTTTACAAGAGCTTGACGAATATTTAGTTAAAAAGGTTAATGATGGAGTTATTACAGAAAAAGAGAAAAAACAAATTTTAGATAATTATAAAACAGTTTCAACAGGTGGGATTGGTCTTGCTGCTCAACAAAACATGTTAAAAGTAGGTGGTTTTGGAACTTATGTTGGTAACGATCTTTTAGTTTTTTCTAACAATGTTAGATTAGGTCTTTTAACAGATAATGAAGTTGTTAAAGCTGATGCTATAAGAGTTGCTGTTCACGAATATCAACATCGTTATGATATAAAAAGCGGGTTGGTAAAAGATGGAAAAGTAGTTGCGTCACATGAAAAGTTTGTTTTAGAAACAATTAAGTATTTAGAACAAGAGCTTAAAAATAATCCAAAACTACTTAAACAAGTTATGGGAAGAATAAACCAATACGTGGATATTCAAAACTTAAGTTTAACTAATAAAAAAGGTATAGATACGGCTGAATTATTAACTTTATTAGGTACTCTTAGAGGTATGGGTGTTTTTAAAAGCCCAAAAAATTCTATATTATATTCTTTTAAATCTTTTTTAAACAAAATAAGAGCTTTAAAAGATGGTGAAAATTACACTCTATTACAAATAAATTCAACGCAAGATGTTTTAAGATATATAGATTCTTTTGTTAAAAAGACTCAACAACCTGGAGCTAAAGCTCAGTTACCACCAGAAGAAGAACAAAAAGAAATTAAAGAAGCTAGAGGAACTTTGATTGAAGATATAGATAAAATGGCAAAAGGAGCTACAACTCAAGCTGAGTTTAGAGATCCTAAAGTATTTAATCCTATATACAAATCTGTTGTTCAGCCTGGTGGCGCCATAAACAATTATGTAAAAAGTCTTGGTTTTAGTCCAGAAAAAACACAAGCAACATTAGACGAAATCGCTGATAGGTTACTTAATTATAATCCTGAAACTAAAAAAGCTTTTGGTGAGTTTATAATGTCTAACGTAGGTTTTGCGGAAAAAGTAGCTAGAAAAGAGTTAGCTATTAAAGCAGAAAAAACTAAAAGAGAAAAAAGAATACAACAGCCAACTAAAGAAGGTGATATAGTTGAAGATATAGAAGATACTCAAGAGCTAACCCCAGAAGAACAAATGATTCAACAAGAAGAAATGAGCTATGAAGATTACACCGCTGAAGTTTCTAGAATAATAGAAAAAATTGTTGTTTTAAAAGGAGACTCTTACGGGGATTTTAAAGAAAAAATAAAAGAAGGTGTAAGAAAAACTTTAGGTACTAAACTACCTTCTATTGAAAATAATAGAAAATATAAACTAACATTACAAAAAGCATACGAATTAGAATTTAAAAATCTTTTACAAGAATATTTTGATGTAGAAAAAAATTATAATAATTTTGTAAAAAAATATTTTCCAGTAATTTTTAATAGCAATGTATTAACTAAAGAAGATTTAATACAAATAGAAAGATTACAAAAAGTAAAAATATTTGCTACTAAAAAAAGAATAACAAAACCTACAGAAGTAGATAAATTAGTTGAAAAAGGTTTATTACCTAAAACGGTAAATAGAAACTCTGGACCTAATCTTATTACAAAGCTAAAACTCAGCATGGTTGAAGATAAAAATGGTGAAACAGCTTATATGAGGTTTTTTAATCCTCCAACAATAAACCCTAAAACAGGTAAGAAGAGTGGTTTGAGAGGTACTAGAAAAGACAAACTAGCTGAGCGTGTTGTTTCTAAACTAGCTTACGCTGCTACTATGGAAGTACAAAGCGAACAAGATGTAAGAGATAGAATGAGAGCTATATCTAAGTTACAAGGTCAGCAGTTGTTTGAAAACGATACAGAAAGATTAGCTAACATTTTAGATGTTGATCCTAAAGTAAAAATGTCTCTTGGTACAGAGCTAACTGGTCCTAATTTAATATTACAAGTTAATTATCTTGTTGACGCAATAGAAAATAATGAAAACTTTTATGATGTAATTGACGTTGAAAAAAGAAAAGCTAAAATAAATATAATGGGCCGTGAAATTGATCAAGTAGTTGTAGATCATATTATAGAGGGTTATGAAGACGGTTTGGTTAATCCAAAAGAATTAAAATTTAAAATAGGTAAAAAACTTCATACCGTAGGACATGGTAAATTTTCTAAAAGTTACGAAGAAAGTGGTATAAAGAACGTGATTGTACAGTCTGAAAAACTTCCGTTTGTAACTGTTTTATATGAAGACGTTAAAGAGAGTAATGTAGAGATTTTAAACTCTGAAGGTAAAAAAATAATAGTACCTAATCCAGATGTAACAATAGTTTTGTTTAAAGACACTCCTTTAGAAACACATATACCTATTGAATATAAAGCTGGAAACGCTAGAGCATCGCACAACGGAGCTTCTTATGCTAATTTTAAAACAGGTGAAATTGTTAGAAAAGAAAAACTAGACAAGAAACATGAGAAAAAAATAAAAGAAGCGCTTAAAAAAGTTGTAGATAAAGTAAAAGCTATAAGAAAAAGAATAAAAAAAGAAATAGGAGTTGACTTGGTAGATAGCGATACTGTATTAACCCAAGATCAATATGATAAACTTAAAGCGTTAGGATTAAAAGCTTTAACAAACGATTATAGTGTTAAAGTAGGTGGTGATTTTATTTCAAACAACTATAACGTCAAAGGCGTTCATTATATACAAGCTGGCGGTATTGGAGGTTTTATAATGGGACAGGATGTTTTTGAAATGGCAGAACTAGGTATGAGTCCTTTAGAAGGAGAGTTTGTTTTAATAGCAAGATTAAATCCTGCTAGAGTTACAAAAGAAATAAACGGTAAAAAAGTTAAAGTAGGTTATAGGTTAAGAGTAGATACAGAACCACAATTTAAAACTAACAGCATAAAATCTAAAACTAATTTTAGTTTTGATAATTCAAACTCTATAAGTAGTATACTTAACACATCTTTTTTCCAAGCTAAAGTAAAAGCTTATAATCAGATATTGTCAAATGCAAAACAAAGTAAAGTAATAAGTGACGCTGTTGTAAATTCTAGATCTGTTTTTAAAGAAAATTTTGATAAATTTCAAGCTCAAAAACAAAAAGGTAAAGAGTTTGTTGAATCAATATTAAAAGAATCTAAAGGTATAACTATTTTAGATTTTGATGATACTTTAGCTACAACTAAATCTTTAGTTAAGTTTACTGCTCCAGACGGAACAACAGGTACCTTAAACGCTGAGCAATACGCTAATACATATGAAGATTTATTAGATCAAGGATATACATTTGATTTTTCAGATTTTAATAAAGTTGTAAAAGGCAAACTAGCACCATTGTTTAATAAAGCAATGAAATTACAAGGTAAGTTTGGTCCAGAAAATATGTTTGTACTAACAGCTAGACCATCAGCTGCTCAGAAAGCTATATTTGATTTTCTAAAAGCTAATGGTTTAAATATACCTTTAAAAAATATAACTGGTTTAGGTAATTCTACAGCTGAAGCTAAAGCTCTTTGGATAGCTGATAAAGTTGCTGAAGGTTATAATGACTTTTACTTTGCTGATGATGCTTTACAAAATGTACAAGCTGTAAAAAACATGTTAGACCAATTTGACGTTAAATCTAAAGTTCAACAAGCTAAAGTTCAATTTAGTAAAGGAATAAACATTGAATTTAATAAAATATTAGAACAAGTAAAAGGCATTGACGCTAAAAAAAGATTTTCCGCTGCTAAAGCTGCTAAACGAGGGACTAAAAAAGGTAAGTTTAATATATTTATACCTCCTTCTGCAGATGACTTTAATGGTTTATTATATTATTTTTTAGGCAAAGGTAAACAAGGTGAACAACACATGGAGTTTTTTAAAAAAGCTTTAATAAACCCATTAAACAGAGCATATAGAGAGTTAAATGACGCTAGGCAATCTATAGCAAATGATTTCAAAGCTTTAAAGAAAAAGTATCCTAGCTTGTATAAAAAATTAAATAAAAAAACCCCAGACGGTGATTTTACATATAGCGATGCCGTTAGAGTTTATTTATGGGACAAAGCTGGTTTTGATATACCTGGTTTATCTAAAACAGACCAAAAAAATCTTGTTGATTTAATTAAAAACGATTCTGAAATGTTTAACTTTGCTGAAACATTAAGTGTTATTTCTAAACAAAAAGAAGGTTATGTGCCTGCAGGAGAAAACTGGTTAGTTGAAGATATTAGAAATGATTTAGATGCAGCTACAAATAAAATAGGTAGAAAAAAGTTTTTTCAAGAATTTATAGATAATGCTGAGATTATATTTTCAAAAGAAAATTTAAATAAAATAGAAGCCATATACGGTAGTAATTTTAGAGAGGCTTTAGAAGATATATTATATAGAACTATAAATGGTACAAATAGAAACTTTGGTAAAAATAGACTTGTAAATAACTTCATGAATTGGATAAACGGATCTATAGGCGCTACAATGTTTATAAACGCTAGATCTGCAGTACTGCAAACTATATCTATGGTTAACTTTATTAACTGGAGTGATAATAACTTTTTTAAAGCTGCTAAAGCTTTTGCCAACCAACCACAATTTTGGAAAGACTTTTCAATGATATTTAACTCTAACATGTTAAAGCAAAGAAGATCTGGTTTAAAAACAGATATTAATGCCGCTGAGTTAGCTGGTTACGTTAGCAAATCAAAAGAACCTTTTAAAGCTGCTATGAGTTGGTTGTTAAGTAAAGGGTTTTTACCTACGCAGATCGCAGATAGTTTTGCTATAGCTATGGGTGGAGCTAGTTTTTATAGAAATAGAATTAAAACTTATATAGAACAGGGTTACACTAAAGCTGAAGCTGAACAAAAAGCTTTTGATGACTTTGCTGAAATTGCAGAAGAAACACAACAATCGGCAAGACCAGATAAAATATCACAACAACAAGCTTCACCACTTGGTAGATTAATATTAGCTTTTCAAAATACACCTATGCAGTACATGAGACTAACTAAAAAAGCCGCTTTAGATTTAGTTAACCGTAGGGGTGATGTTAAAACTAATATATCTAAAATAATATACTATGTTGCTGTTCAAAACTTAATATTTGGTGCTTTACAATCAGCGTTATTTGCTATAGCGTTTGGAGATGATGACGACAAAGATGATGAGTTCTTTAAAAAGAAGAGAGACCGTGTAATTAATGGTAGTATAGACACTATATTAAGAGGTATGGGTATAGGTGGAGCAGTTGTAGCTACTTTAAAAAACGTAGTGCGTAAATTCCGTGAAGAACAAGAAAAACCTAAATGGAAACAAGATGAGTATGCTGAATTATTAGAAGCTTTACAAGTATCTCCACCAATAGGTATTAAAGCTAGAAAGCTAGTACAAGCTAAAAGAACTTATGTGTGGGATCAAGATGTTATGAAAGAAATGTCTATACTTGATATTGATAACCCTATTTGGGATGCTGTAGGTAATACGGTAGAAGCTACAACAAATATTCCTTTAGCAAGGCTACATAATAAAGTTGATAATATTAGAGAAGCTTTAAACACAGAGCATGAGGCTTGGCAAAGAGTAGCGTTAGGTTTAGGTTGGAGCTCTTGGAACCTTGGTATTGATGGTATAGGTGCTAAGAAGATTGATGTTATTAAAGACGAAATAAAAGCAAAAAAGAAGCTAGAAAAACAATTAAAAAACAAAAAGAAAAAGAAAACTAAGTTTAAATACTATTATAATTATTAAAATGAAAAGATTATTATTATTATTACTTACACTGTGTATAGCATTGTC
>Ga0208919_1000551_pt1 | contig 24983 bp, 24 predicted proteins | sample 4_EtaG_FD_184076 | JGI IMG/M metagenome (GOLD analysis project Ga0208919, IMG submission 184076) | Marine viral communities from the Subarctic Pacific Ocean - 4_ETSP_OMZ_AT15127 metaG (SPAdes) (version 3) | ecosystem: Environmental > Aquatic > Marine > Oceanic | place: Pacific Ocean | collected...
CGGATTGGGCTTTCGATAACCCATATGACGACGATGAGGTTTTGTGTGACGATTGTGGCCAGCCACTATACGAGGTCGAAGATGAAGACGGCAAAAGATTACATTGTGAGTCGTGTGACTAAAGCTTGGGATCGCTGTGGCTACGATTGCATGGCGATCTTTTTGTTTTTGATGATTGGAGTTGAACTGATATGAACGCACAACGGAATTGGGAGATGATCTTGACGTTTCAAGAACCTTCCAACATGTACAAGACTGAGGTTTACCAAGGTTTGACGTTGGAACAAATCAACGATGCGATGGAAATGAAGTTCGAACAGAACAAAATCATCGGCATGACGATGCGATCGATGCCGATGGACGCTGTTGCGCTGCAGTCGCATAACAAATATCTAAACGGCGAGGGTTTATGAAGCATCACGATCTTGAGATCTTGATTACGACGCGTAAGTTTTTTGCGTGCGACGCAGAAACAGTAGAAGAAGCAGTGAAGATTGCGACGACAGAGGCGCGTAAGCACCTCGGGCAAGACTTTTACTCGCTAGAAATACGTGACCCGAGCGCCGGGTGGCCTGAAACGGTACACGAGGCCACAAACCCCGAGATTACTTGACATACAGTCTTATAGGATCAGATAATAGCGCATGGATACATCAAAATGGAAATCGGTTCTGGTGCCTGTAGAGGTCTATCGGGACATCAAAAAGATCGCATTTGAAGAAGATCGCTCGATCAGTGGTCAACTGCGGAAAATTTTTAAAGAGTGGCAAGAAGATCGGTTGCAAGAAGCGCGAGATCTTGGTGTACTCGACTGACGGGTCTAACTCGTCTCCTTATCAGGCCAAGGCAACATCACAGCCTTCCAACACGTCCCCCACCCGTGCGGCCTATCAGGTGGGGTTTTGCTTTAGGTCAGGGCCTTGATCAGCCCCCGTAGCGCGTTCCCGTCCGCGCCTGACCGAAGGCGGGCTAGACCTCGACGGCTTCACCCCAACTAGGCCCAAGATCGATATCGCACTTGTTCGGCACCTGTAACGTGATCGCCGCTTCCATCACCTCTCGGATCTTTTTAGCGTGCTCTAGATCGCGCACACTGCACCCCAGTTCATCGTGAACCTGCAATAACGGACGCTCGCCGGCTTCATACAGATCGACCATCGCTTGCTTGGTCATGTCAGCCGCAGACGCCTGTATCAGACGATTCAGTGCTTTGTACGTGAACGCACGCCGCAGGGGCGTTGTGTCGCCGTACTGGGCGCGTGCTTCTTTCTTCGGCAGTGCTTTCTTCAGTTCGTAGCCTAGCGGCTCAAACATGTCGAAGCGGCACTTGCGGCCTTTTAAACTTCGGATCGAGCCATCGTCTTTCTGATCCACGGCCCGTGATACGCCATTCATCAACTCTTTAACGAAAGGCACCCGGTTGTGGTACTGCTTCGTCAGTTCTTTGGCAGTGTCGACATCGACGTCTAGCTGGTCTGCGAGCTTGTTTACACCCATGCCGTACATCATGCCCAGATTGATCGTTTTGGCCTGCTTACGCGGAATTTGGGCCATCTCAGCGACCATCGTATGGAAGTCCATGCTCGCGTCACTGTTGTAGCCGTCTACAAACTCTTGAGCGCCGCCCAGCGGCTTGCTCTTCCACTTGCCGAAGATCTGTGCGTAATGCACCAAGATCCGTGGTTCTTGCTGACTGAAGTCGATTGCAGCCCACTGTTCGTCTTCTTCTGGCAGGAACAGACTGCGAATCATAGGTCCCAGTTCGGGATCACGAGCCGGGATCTGTTGCAGATTGGGGTTGGACATAGACAGGCGCCCGCTGACGGTGCCCCCATCATCACTGCGCAACTGGTTAATGTGGCCGTGTATTCGGCCCTCTTTTGACACGTAGCGCATAATCGACGACACAAACGTGCCCTGCACCTTGTTGAGGTTGCGGGCCTCGACGACCATTTTTGCAAACTCGTGTGGGTTGTCACTCAAGAAGGACTTGGTAAACGAAGGCTGACCGGTCGCAGTGCGGGGGTATTTGATATTCAGTTTGTCGAACGCTTTCGCAAGTGACGATGCGGCCCAGATCTCTACGTCGCCACCGGCCTGTGCTTCGATCTTCTTGAGCACCGCTTTCTCGCGCTTGATCAGCGCCTGCTTTGTCCGCTCGCACCGATCCATGTCCACCCGGATACCCCGGAAGGTCATGTCGATCAGGCAGGGCGTGAGCCGCGTTTCGAGATCCCAGACCGTGTTGAGGTCTTGCTTGGCAATCTCTAGCTTAAAAAACTTATACAAATCAAAGGCTAACCGGGCGTCCATCTCGGCATAGGGCCCGACGAACTGGCTAGGCAGCTTCCAGAGCTCGGCTTTTGGATCGACACCAAAGTCTACTGCCGCTTGAGTCAATAGCTTCTCTGACTTGGCTTCGCCCAGATAGTCGTAAGACAGGGCGTTCAGACTGTAGCTGTAGCGGTTCTCGTCCAGCAGCGCCGCCATGATCATCGTGTCGATGATCGGGCCATTGACCGGGATGTCCAAAGCTTTGAGCCAGCCTAAGTCGTATGGGGCGTTGTGCATGATCTTCGGACAGTCTGTGGATAACTGCTTCTTCAGCCAGCGCAGCACGACGTTCTTGTCGAGGTTGCCGCCGCCAAGGTGTGCGATCGGGTAGTAGGCTTCCCAACCGTCTGTCGCGACGGCGATGCCGACGACGTCACCGTCCTTACGAGGCCAGCCGGGGCCGTACTCTTTGAGGTGTGGATCGCGTGTCTCGAGGTCGATCGCAATCTCTTTTGCGTCGGTTATGTCTTTCAGTTCAAACGGTGCAGTCCATTCCGCGTTTGGTGTAAACAGCGGAAACTGCAAGCGGGTTTCTTTTTCCATGTTAGCTCCTTGGGTCATCACCCTTAGCGAAGCGCAAGTACCAGATAGCTTTGTTCAGATCTTCTTCTGCATCGAACTTCTTGCCTGCACGCCAGTTGTATTTGAACGCAGCGAGGCGGCAATAAGTAGCGACGGCATCTTGCCCGAAGGCCGCGACCATCGCGTCTATGCACTCGATCTCGGAATCAGCGTAATGAGGCGGCGAGTTCACCATATCCGGTAATATGCCTGCTGACCCGTCTGGAATGTCTTTGTAATAGACCCTTTCCTTCCGGTCGCCAACACTGACCTCAAAGTAATCGCTCATAACGTGTAGCTCCGATAAAAGTTTTCTGGCAAGACAGTGAACAGGTTCTGCTTTGTGCGAGTAACCGCAACGTAGAACACGCGGTGCATGCTGTCTGGATCTGAATCCATAGACCGCTCTGCAGCGACCGTCAAATCCGTAAACAACACCACGTTGTCTGCTTCACCACCTTTTGCGCCGTGGATTGTTGATAGTTTGATACGGGGAGGCGCTGTGAGGTCTTCGCCTCGTCGCACCAGTGCGTTAACGTACGCGACGTCAACACCCGGCACTTTATCCAGAGCCTCGTTCCACGACATATCGAGCGTTGCCAACAAGCCGTTGGTGTCCCGCAACTCTTCGAACGTGAACGTATCGTCTTCTTCCCCAAGAATCTTTTTGTGACCGCGTGCAACACGCACGCCGTTACCTGTCATGTAACTGTACAGCACCTTTGCCAGATCGTATGTGATCGGGTTACCGCGCTGCAATGTCCGCCACGCCTCAAGGGCCTCGCGCACTTTTAAACGTAAGCTTTGTCGCCCCTGTATCTCAAAGAAATAGCCTTGGCTTTTGAGATGATCGCGCACTGGGTTTAAAAAGTACGCCGCCTGCGACAAGAAGAGCCAAGAGCCGTGATCCATGTCCAGTTCTGCAAAGGTCGAGATGTTTTGTATGCGACCCTCTTCTGTCTTGGGCAGATACGACTTCGGGAACCGGTTACGAATGCGCCGTGAGATCCGGTCAGCCACCTCATGCACAAGGCGTGGGATGCGAAAGCTTTGCTCGAGCACCTCGCTGCCGCCGGGCAGGTTGATGAAATGCTCCACGTCGGCCCCAGACCACTTGTAGATCGCTTGGTCGTCGTCGCCTGCACAGTACATTCGCTCAGACTTTGCATCGATCGCGTGGGCAATGTCCCACTGCAGCGGGCTTAGATCCTGCGCTTCGTCCAACATGGATAGCTTGAATGACGGACACGTCTCATGGGCAGATTGTGCAAAGAGCTCAAGCATGTCTGTGTAGTCGTAGACCCCAAACTCTTTCTTGTACTGGGCCAAGGCCCGTGCTGCGTAGTCCACTTCAAGCCACGTATATTCTAGGTCGCTTGCGTTGTACTCGGCCTGTAGCTCTGACTTCTTGAGCCGGGACAGGGTGATCAACCGTAAGATCGGTGACTCTTTGCGCAGGCTGTTGCTTAGATCCTCTTCGACCTCGTACATGGGGACGTCACCGCTGACCAGTGCGATCCCAATCTTGCGCTCTACTTCACGGTAGTGCTGGGCGGTCATCAACTGCTCAGACTTCAGTCCGGTCAGATGAAACGCCAGACTGTGGATGGTTCGAAAGAAAGGCAGGTCAGTCTTTGGATCGAGGTTGAAACGTGCGGCAGCCCGTTCTTTTGCTTCGGTGGCGGCCTTGCGTGTAAACGCGAAGAACGCGATCTGTGTGGGCGGTACACCGTCAGCCAATGCTTTGTCGACCAGATTGAGCAACGTGGTTGTCTTGCCTGTACCGGGTGGGCCAAAGATGCGCTGCATTAGCTAATCCGCCACAGTCGAACGAGGACTTGATCGTCTGTTGAGTCTTTATGGTTCTTGCGTTGTACGACCTTGTAGCCCGCATCGACCATCGCTTTGCGTAAAGCGTTACGTTCTTTGCCGTCTGGCACTTCAATGCTATCGCCGACTTCCATGTCTCTGACCAGCTTGACCCAGCGTCCCCAGCCCGCTTTGGACGGAATATCTAGTCCTTTCTCAATCTTCAAAACGGAACCTCTTCATCTGCCGTGAACCGTGGGTCGCGAATGACCGTCTTTGTAACCTTGTGCGCTGGGATCTTCCACAGCCGCACGACCTTGCTTTGAATCCGTAGCTGCGTGGCTTCGCCGTTGATGTCTCGCAGGCGCTGTGCAATCTGATGCGTCTTAAAATGCTTGAAGTTGGCCTTGAGCAGGTGACCTTCCAGATCTTTGAGCCGGAAGTATGTCTCGTTCTTTTCTTCGTCCGTCCAAGGGCGCTTGAGCAGGATCTGTTCTTTCTCTTCAGCCGCTTGGTGCCCAGTACAGAACTCTTCCAAGTGCTCGTTGAATATACCGTTGACGCTGACGTCTTCGGACACTTCGATGATAGAACCGTCTGTCTCTTGCATCTCAGTCAGCAGGGCGTTGATGCGTGTCTCCCACATGTCTTTCTTCATGGTGCGTGGGTAGAAGTTAAGCTGCTCGACGCAGGCTCGCTGGAACGCCATCTGGTTCAACAGGTCGTCTGTGCCCATCTCCAGTGGCTTGCCCTCTACGTCCAGAAACCAGACCGGGGGTACGGAGTTGTACTTGCGTAGGTTGGCGATCTGAACGCCTGACACCACTGCCTCGATCCCAAACTTGCGCGTCATGCACAGTTCTTTGTTACAGACCGAGTTGATCGGAGCGTCTTTGCACTTGTATGCGTAGTCTTTGCGCTGTAGCTGCTTGGCGACCGCGTTGACTTCACCCAGCGGCAGAGGCGGGTGGATGAACTGCATGTTGTGCGTCAGGATCTCTGACTCCCACGTATCTGGGAAAGCTTTGCGTAGGTACACGCCGACGTTAAACAGGCCGTTGTTGCGGGCGCCCTCGCCAATCCCGTCTTTGCACAATGTCTGCAGGCACGGTGGGCCGTCCTGTATCGGCAGACTACTGTCCTGCTCGACGATCAGGGCCAGCGCCTGTTCGCGTGTCTGGACGTTTTCAGCAACCAGTTCAAAGAACTCTTCTATGGTTGCAGCACTGCTATCTGGGTTGAACGCGTAGCGCAGGCTGTTCTCATGGTCGAAGTACGGCATGTTCAAAAAGTTGCCGACGTCGCCTCTATCTAGGTTCAATGCGATCTGTTTTGGGAAGATCTCGCTGCCACCGTACCCCAGACCGACAGAGAGGCGCGTTAAGACCTCTTGCATGTCTTTGGCGGGTATGAAGTCGGTTGTAAACAAAAAGACGTGAGCGCCGCCAGATTTGCTTCTACAGACGACTAGGGGCAGCTTTAGATTCTTGAGCTTGTTGATCAGTGCGGTGTGGTCGAAGTTGTATTCGTCTATGTCGATACAACCCCAGCGGCACATGTTGTCTTCGTTAATCGGGATGATCCCGACAGACTGCGTTCCATCAAGGTGGGCTTGCCACGTTTCTTCAGTCCGCTCTTCACGGACGATCATCGCTTTACCGGTGGCTTTGCCTTTTGCGTTGCGATCTTCGATCTTGAACGTGCCGTAGGCCAGCCGCAATCCATCGAATATCGTTGAAAACTTATCTATCATTTATAATTCCAAGGTCCCGGACGGCCCTGCGGTTGAGAACGGCATGCAGGGCCTTGAGACACCGGGTTGCCTATAGCGGTTAGAAGGGGAGATCATCCCCTTCTGGTTGTTGAGCGTCAGCGGTGTGCTTGACCGTTACTTCTCCACCACGAATGGATTCGTAGAACGCTTTTGCACTCCGGTAGACGTTCGCGTCCCCAACCTGACCGTCCAGTTCGATGTTCCACCCATGCCAAGAACCCTTGGAGTTCTCTTCTTTGATGGTGGACATCTTGTACACATGTGAAAAACGCGGCGGCTGAAACGCTTCACCCTTCGCATTGAGCATGGTGCGTGACGCAATCATGCTATTCCACTTGCGACTCTTCTTGAGTTGCGTGGACTTCATCGGGATCAGCGCAGTGCTGAACGTACCGTCGTCTTCTACGACAACAACATAGTGCTGGTGTGTTTCTTCAAGGTACTCGCCCTCGCCACCAACCACGTAGTCTTTGTTATCGCTCTCGTCACGCTTAGTTTCCGGGCGCTCGTCCTCTATGCCGTAGTTCTGAAGCGGTGCGCCAGAGCCACTGCCCCGTGGTGCCCACATCAAAAACCGACGCTCATAGTGACACGGAATAACTTTGCAGCCTTCCTTGCTCTTGTAGATCGCACCCGTGACTGTGTTGTACACGTCACCCGGCTTTGCGTCGATGACCTCTAGGATCTCGTCATTGCCAGACAGAATCTTTAGAAATGGCAATGCCAAATCGTCTTGATCCATCTGCATGCCAACACCGGCATCCGCTTCGAACATGGTGGCGTCGACTACTGCGACGTCCTTGTTCTTCTCTTCACTTACTTCTTTACTAGCCATTATCAACCTCTCTTGATTTCTGCACGTTGGCCTACCCAGACACCAAAAAGCTCCATATCAATCTCTTTGCCTTCTTCAATGCGGCCCTTAGCCCAACTGCGTAGAGTTGCACTGTGTATTTCCGCCTTGCGTTCGGGATCGAGTTGTTGCTTTTGCAGGTCAGCAAACAGCGCAGACGCTTCATTGTCCTGTTCTTTGTTGAACCGGCAGGTGATGGTGTTCTTAATAAGATCACCCTCGTTGCGAGCACGTAGCCATTCAAAGGCTTTGTTCTCGTTGTCCTTGCTGATGCGTGCGCCGTAGGTAGGCTTTATGGTGACTTTGGACCCGTCGTGCAAACTAAACGTAGAAAGGTTGAGTTCCTGCATCGCAGACGGCAGATCTTCATCTGTCATCTTCAAAAGCGAGGCTTTCGCACCTTTTAGTTCAAGTTCTAGTTGTTTGACGTGCTTCTCTTGCGCGATAATTTTTTCGGCAAGCTTTGCAACTGCGCCAAGACCAGAATCGTTTGGAACTTCAAGTGAGCTATTGCTGTCACCCTCCATCTCGTCAAGTAGACCCATTTCGTTGTCCTCGGTCGTGTTTAATGAATTAAGCGCCTTTCGACACTTCCCAAACGCAGGTTAATCTTATATTGTCCTTTATGTCAACGAAAAAGAAATCAAATGTACGAATTTAAAACTGAGCCTTATGAACACCAGAAAATTGCCTTTGACAAATCGTGGGAGCGCAACGCCTACGCCTTATTCATGGAGATGGGCACAGGTAAAACAAAGGTGGCGATCGACACTTTAGCGGCGTTGTACGAAGCCGGACAGGTAGAAGCCGCACTGGTCATTGCGCCGAAGGGCGTGTACGCAAACTGGGTAAACAAAGAAATCCCGCAACACCTGCCTGACCGCATAGAACGTAAGGTTGTGCTCTGGCAGCCAAACATGACGCAGAAGTTCAAAGCAGAGCTACGAGACGTGGCCGTGCGTAAAGCCTCGGGCATTCTTAGAATCTTTGTGATGAACACTGAAGCCCTGTCTACAAAAAAAGGCAAAGACGTGGCCAGTAAGTTTTTGGACTACAACCCCGACAGCTTTGTGGTTGTGGATGAAAGCACGTCCATCAAGAACCGAGCGGCGCAACGCACCAAGAACATCATCGCGTTGGGTAAGAAAGCCAAGTACCGCCGCATTCTCACAGGGTCACCTATCACAAAGAATCCTATGGACCTGTTCTCGCAGTGTGGTTTCTTAGGCTCGAAAGCCCTTGGCTTCGACAGCTATTACGCCTTTCAAGGCCGCTATGCCCAACTGCAGCAACGTAAGTTTGGCGCCCGCAGCTTCCAACAGATCGTAGGGTATCGGAATCTAGAAGAGCTCAACGAGCGGCTCGAACGTTTCAGCCACCGCGTGCTGAAAGAGGACTGCCTCGATCTGCCAGATAAGATCTACACCCAGCGGTCAGTTGAGCTTACAAAAGAACAAAAGCAAGCGTACGAGCAAATGCGTCAATACGCACTGGCGATGCTCGAACAAGGTGAGTTATCCACAACCCAAAGCGTGCTTACACAGATCATGCGTCTGCAAGAGATCTGCTGTGGCCACCTACGCACTGACGACGGTGAGATACAGGCGCTGCCAAGCAACCGCATGAACGAAATGCTTGAAGTGATCAGTGAGATGATGGGCAAGGTCATTATCTGGGCATCTTACGTTTACGACATACAAGCGATAGAGCAAACCCTCAAAGACACTTATGGCCCAAGTTCCGTGGTCACTTTCTACGGTGCCACGCCTGCTGAAGAACGTGCCGACATCGTGGCGAAGTTTCAAGAGCCGGACAGTGAGGCGCGTTTCTTTGTGGCTAACCCACGCACCGGGGGCTATGGACTGACGCTAACGGCTGCGACCAACGTGCTGTACTACAACAACTCGTACGACCTTGAGATCCGGCTGCAGTCAGAAGACCGCGCACACCGAATCGGACAGGAACATCACGTGCTGTACGTGGATCTGGTCAGCCCGAAGACTGTGGACGAAAAGATTATTCAAGCGTTAAAAGGCAAGATCAATCTTGCTCAACAAGTGCTGGGAGAGGAAGCGCGTAGTTGGCTTATCTAGGCACTTTTTCTTCTAGTTTTTGAACGGCTGTATACGCCTGTTTGCCTGTTTCGGGATCGGCGGTTCGGTTGAGGTATTCGCCGAAATACAAACTCATAGTTTCTAAATCATACAAAAGTTTTCGATCTTCTGCATCGAAGCCAACTCGCCGTGCATATTGATGCAGTGGGTCTTCACCTTTCTCAATCGCTTGTAGCATCAATACAGCGGTATCTTGGCCCTCTTGGTCGAGCCCTTGTTGCAAAACGTCAGGGGATAACAAGGCGTCGGCGTTTTCTACTAGGTATTGCACAACATTGTTTTCTTGACCCTTACGATAGTTTTCTGCGTAACGCTTGAGAGGCCCTGTGTATCTATGTTGGTTGTATGCCATTCTATAAAAATCTGTCTGCACCGTTTCTGGAAGCTGTTTGAAATCTTCAGAAAGTTGGAATTCCTTAAACCGGGGGTGATTAGCCCCAGCGTGCAGCAGTTCATGTTTATAAGTAGCCGCTCGCTCCGGCTGATATTCCGGAAAAGGAAGAAGCATTTCATTCAACTCAACGTTGACTGATGGCAGTGATGGCCCTGTCAAAAACCCGGGGTAAGATTTGTCGGGCTCCACGTCATAAACTTGGAAGCTTTGCGCTTCCATATTTGCAAGACTTTCGCCGACAAGTCTCTTCTCTGGCCTTTCGGGGAACCCTCGTGGGGAAACTCGTATTTTATACTGGTCCCCTATTCTTAAACGTGGATCATTGTATTTCTCTGCCATTTCCTCACGTTCTTTGCGTTTTTTTGGATCAGCATATTGTTTTACGCCCTCCGGCATAAAAAGGCCAAGCACAGAGCCACCCTTTTCACCAACGGACACCTCGGGGTAGTAATAAGGCGTTGCTTCTTTCAACTCGTCATAACCTAGTTCTTTGCGGAATTTTTCTCGGTCTGCAAAATCAACACGGGCTTCGGCAGGCACCGTGCCAAAAGTGTGGTATTCCAAGTTGGGCAACGATTTACCGAGATCGGTAAACAAAGCATAAATGCCGCCGGTACGCATCGCTGGGGGCAGTTCCTTATCGAATTCTAGATCCATTTCCTGAGACATCATTTGCTCAGAAGCCTTGCGAGCCAGTTCTAACGCTTCGGGGTCTTCGTAGTAGGGCAGAGAACCGATGCCTTCTTTCTCAGCCATGCGTGTTAGACCCGAGGGGCTTGGGGCAAAGCCCCTATACCCTGCACATCGATCAATGCAGAGATTGGGTCATTTGGATAAAGAGCCGCGTACCGTTGTCTGTCAGTAGATGGCGGTGTCAACGCAGCTTGCGCGGGTGGCGCGATAGGCGGTGCCGGTGCTGGCGCTGGCGTCGGAGCAGCTTGTCGTCTTGGCATGATCGCACGGCTGTCTGGTCTGCCGGGCGGTGTCAATTGTCTCGGACGCAGCGTACCAAAAGGGCTTTCTTCAAAACGGTTCATCGCCGCTCTTTCTTCGTCTGTAAGTTCTTCTGCTCCAAGCATTTCCGTGCCGGTAATGCCCAAAGCGTTTTTGAGGTAGACGTTTATCTTACGAACATTCAAAAGGTTTTTAGCCAATTGTTTGGGCGAAAAACCGCCCTTTGGCTCGACCAATAGACCCTTTTCAAGCAACAACGCAAGAAAATCCGGGTCTTCAATAGCTTTTTCTAAAATCTCGTTTGTCGTGGTTACTGGTATGGCTTCCATTAACTTTTGCGCGGCTCGTGAACCTCCCGAAGCCGCGATCAAAGTAGACTGCCCACCGGGTAATAGTCCCGCTGCTCTCGTACCAAGACTCGCACCCGTAGATTTCACAAGCAGGCCGGTCAGCAAGTCGCCGGGCGTTTCTAAGTCCTCGACTAAATCCGCACCTTCCGACAGTCTTTTCTGGGCAGCCTCTGCCGCTTTCAACACTTTGTTAAGACGTACCTTTTCGGCTTCTGTGAACAAATCCGCTTTCACCAAAGTGTTCATCAAAGATGGCGATTCGGCAGTCGACTCAAAGAAATACGCTCGCATGTCACCAAAATTAGGTGCAACCCGCTCCACGGGCGCAGAACCGCTATCACCTATTGCTGTTGTCCTGCCGCCAGCTTTGGCGTTTGCGTTAATAAAAAACATGTCTCGCAACTGGCGATTTACTTCTTCCACAGACACCCGACCAGTTCTAGCAGCGTCCGCCCTGACTTTATCTACCAACTCAAGAATGTTACGAGTCGCTTGTTTCGGTGACGACAACGCAAGGTTTATTGCAGTCGATGGCGTTTCGCCAGTGAGCCGGTCAAAGATCTCTTCTGTCTCAAAACGGTTTTCAAAGAAATTAGTGTCGGCCCGGTCTTGCGCTCTTCGTAACAAGGTTTCTGCGGTGGCTGCGTTTGAAAGATCCGCCTTTAATGCCGGTAACAAATCCAAAGTTCGTTCGTTGTCACGAACAAAACGATCTAAAGCCGCCGCATCGATCCGCCCTTCTTTGACAATCTTAGAGTCAGCGAGGGATCGCATGATGATTTCATTTGCATCAGATAGATCGTTCAAGCGAATGGCAGATTGCGCTAAATCAAAAGGTGCTTCGGGCGTCAACTGTGTCGCCAAAAACGTCACCGCGTCTTTCATTTGGTCCATGCGCAAGCGAGTCTCGTCATCACCGCCCTGTATGACCTTTTTGTACAAAAGCTCAGGCACAACAAAATCTTCACCACTGCGCTTGTCACGTAAAGCGACGTTTGGAAACGCGCGTCGGAAAACGTCGCGCATAGCTTTGCCGTAAGCCTTGGCTTTTCCTAAAGCGAGCACCGTGTCCGTCGCCATATCTGCACCGTTGAACTCGGTAAGTTTGGGCAAGTCTTCCATGTCGACTCGGATCGATTCAGCGATATCACCAAAAACACGCGCTTGTTCCGGATTCGGTGCTTCGCCGCTGGCCGCTGCTCTTGCTTGTGCAAGGAAAGAACGACGTAAACGGTCCATTTCTCCGAAGGTAATTATTTCCTCTTCAACGTCTGCTGTTTCTGCAACAGTCGCTGCCGTATCGCGTACGTCTCCGGTCGGGAAAAGTGCGTCACCTAACTCATCTGTTTCATCTTCTTGTCTGCTGAATCGTTTAGCTACTTTGCGAGCGAGATCGGGGAACTCTTTTTCAAACTGCTCAATGCTCAAGTCGTCTTTGTATTGATCAACCATCGCAACAAGATTATCGGTGCCGACCCGAATGTTTTGAGGGATGTCTTTATACAACTCGTTTTCTTGAGCTCGCACATCAGCAAAAGCCCTTTGCAAGATTCCATCTATCTTTTTACTGGCTTCAACTCGGGCGTCCGCACTGTTGGGGTTAATGTTTTGAACAGTTCGATCTACGCGAGCAAGTGCATTTGCTAACCGTTTTGACACCACATCTTCAAAGTATTCTTTGCGCAATCCCGCCGCAAGTTGCACGGCAGCGGGGTTATCTTTGCCCGTTACCGTCAACGCTACAATCAAGTTATCAATAGCTTCTAACTGACCGTCAAAAGCGTTTTGCATGCGCACGTCAAAGTTGTCCCCAGCGGTGCCTCTGCTGGTTTGACGCAGCTTCGCTTCCAACAACTCTAAAGTTGCACTGTTTGTGATGGCACGCGATGTCGGAGCATCCAAACCGGGTTGTGCTTGAAGCAAGGGCCGTGTGGCGTCTTTCGCGTAGCCGTCAACAGCTTCACCTAAGATGTTTCGGAATGATGGGTCACGTAACCCTTCGAGCAACGCTTGCGGGTCCTCCCCGCGTTCTTCTAAAAGTTGAACCAAAGCAAAGGCGACACGGCTCTCGGCACCACTTGCCGTCGTGTCCTCGGCCAGCTTCATCAAATCTTGGTTTAATGTTTCTTTCGCAGCAGTGATATAGGGGGCAAATCGCAAAGGTCCCAAAAGATATTGAGTAAGCATACCGCCGCCAACTTCCCCAGCGACGCGTCCGTAAGGGTCGTTAGGGTCACCGCGCATCGCAATGTTAGCACCGACTGACGCACCGGCCACGCCCAGACTTTCTTGCATCAAAGTTTGTCTAGGCGACCTGTTATAGCTTTGAAACATCTTAAACAGAGCGGGTTCGTCCACTGGCAAAAACTTTTGCGAGCTTATGACGTCGCTTACGCCTTCCATCCCGTAAAGAGGGTTGGGCTTTTGATTGTACGGTCGAGTCATAATCGCTCGGCCAAGACGGTTTAAAAACCCTGCTTGATCAGCCAGCGTGGGCTGTGCTGCTTTTACAGCAGCTTTTGCGACTCGACGCCCGACAACAGGCGCAAACAGGCCTGTCGCGCCTTCGCCTAAAACTTTGTAAGCCTCAATCGTTGCCAAAGCTTCGTCATTGAGGACAGGATCGGTGGGAAACAAAACTTCCTCTACTTCTTGAGCGCCGACCACCCCGACACCAAGGCCGAATAAACCACTAAAAGCGGCGATGTAAGGATTGCCCGTTTGCATGCCAATAGCTGCGCCAGCCAGCGCGCCTGCTGTCGCGCCCGTTCCTAAAACTAAACCTCGGCCCGTGCCCTCCAATCGAGCTTCAACCGGTGTGAGCTCCCGGCCTTTAACAAAAGTCGCAAAGAACTCGTCTTTAGAGATGCCCGCTTTTAATAAGTCATCGTCAAGGTCTAAATACAAGTCGGTAAGAAAGCTATTTACAATGTCGTCTTTTGACAAACCCTCTGCTCGCAAGCTTTCGATCGGCACGTCTACTTTTGGTAGTTGAACATGTCTTTGTATAATTTCTAGATCGTTCATACCGGCATTGTTACGCAGATCTTCGTACACACCGGGGCCATCCATCACGGACACAATGCCTTCAACCGCTGCAGATAAGCCCTTGCCGCGTCGTAACATAGGCACGAAATGATCACCAAAGGTAAGAACAGGGCGCGTTGGGATATCTGGCGCGCCGACCGGTGTGACTTCAGCTTGCGTTGGATCTAAGGGGTTTTCAGCCATGATTGTGATACCTAACGGCCATAAATTAGTTTACGCGCATCTTCCGCATCTGAACTTGCACTACCCGGTGCGGGCGTCGTTAAACGAGGCACGCCTTGGTCCTGTGCGCCTTCGACAGTTGCCGACAGGCTGTTTATAAGGTTGTCATAACTCTCCAAAAGCACGGGCATGTCGTATTTAAGCAAGTTGCGAGCTTGCTTGATCTCATCGCTAGTGCTATCGCGGGCGGTGAGCACCCCTTCCAACTCTGCTTTCATGTTTTGCAAACGACCTTGCAATGCACGAGCAGTGCTCAACACCTTGGTGTCTGTCTTAGCAGCACCGGGCAAAATGCCTTCAACTTCCTTCTGAATTGCGTCAACGATACTTTTAATTCTTGGAGCACTTCCGAAGTCTGCAAAACGTAACTTCAAAGTTTCACCCTGCAAAGTGGTGAGGTAAGTGTCAGATTTCACAACGTTCGACGGATCGTCGCCACCGTAATCAAAGCCGATAAGACCCTCGGTGAAATCTCTAACTTGGTCATTTACAAACCTCAAAGACCTCTTCAGACCACTCATAGCCCCGAAACTTGCTTCCATGTCAGCACCTGCGGGCACGTATGCTCGTATGTTTTGTTGGGTTTGAGCCCCCTCTGCTTGGATGTCTTTCATCCGTTGCTCTAAAGCTGCACCCGTGTTACCCATCAAGTATTCAGCTTCGTCGATAATTTTTCCGTTAAGGTTCAGTTCAAAACCGGCTTTTTGTCTGTCGACGATAGCTTTGGCGACAGTTAACGGCATGGGGTTCACGGTGCCTTTTTCCGCTCCGCTCTTTGGAGCGTACAAGGTGCTAATCGCTGTGAACATGTCTGCTTTGGCTCGTCCACCATCATCCAGACCGTCGAGGGTGCCGTCTGCAAATCCAATTAGATTTCTAGAAATTCCGGCCCGCATCGATCCATCAGAATCCAAGCTCATCATGTATTGACTAGCCGCCGTCTTGTCGCTGACCAATTTGAAGGTGTTGTCTGCAGGGTTATAAACACCAATGGCTTCGGTTCCGTCAGGCCGTTTGATTGTTCTGACTTCAACTTTATTGTTAATTTGAGCCTGCTTAATCATGTCCCCAAGCAAGCCTACGTTTTTTTCTTGCAAAGCTTGTTGACCTTTCAAAGTTTGCAAATCTAAAGCCGCTTGTGCCGCTGTGGCCGCTTGTTGCTTTTCAATCGCACTTTGTGCCGCCAGCGTCCGCACAGCACGATCCTGTGTGCGTGCATCGGTACGAAGTTTTGCGACATCTTCAACGTAGTCCTGCCCGACAGTGCCTAGTTGCGACAGCATGGAAGACCCAGCAATGTTTTTACCAGCCGAGTCCCGACCGGAAGCAAATTGAAATCCTGCTTTAGCCAAAGCTAGTGCGCGATCTTTCTCTCGGTCTTCTTCATTTACTTCTGCGATGTTTTGAAAAAAAGGGAGATAGTCAGCATAGGCTGACTCCAAATCTACAGTAGTCCGAGTAGGAGCGGTTGGATTTTCAACATTACCCAAAGCTGTTTGGAAAAGCTGCATCATCGACGGATCGGTCCCTTGTGACATGTACACAGGCTGCACCGCACCGCCGTTGGCGAATTGCTGTGGCGCAGCTTCCATAGGAGCACCGGCCATCATTAACTGCCCAACGCCTTGGCCCATGTCCGTGGGCGCTCCACCCTCAGTTGCCATATCGATGTCTGAGGTCATACCCTGCATCAGGTCGCCTATACCACTGTTCATGGCGCCTTCTTCTGACAGCATGATCGTGGGTTGCACCATCGCAAGAACAGACTCAGGCGTCGCCATAGCGTCGTCTTGTCCTACAAACTCAGCCAGTTCCGTGCGCCGTGCTTCGATCGGCATGTCATTACCACGTATGGCGTTGATCATGCTTTCAACGTCTTCGGCGTTGTCTATGCCGCCCAAGGTCTTCGCAACGTAGTCAAGACCGACTTGCTGACCCTCGGCCTCAGATGCCATCTGCACCTGTCCAGCAGCCTCTTGCGGCATGATCGGGCCGCCTTCTTGCTTGGCAATCACGCCACGGCCCATCAGAATGTCTTTTTGTGTGATCTTGCCGTCGCCACTTAGATCGGGAAAACCATTTACGGGGCCGCCCTCCGCGCGGTTGACCCCCTGTGAGTTTATTAAATCTTTTATAAAATTTTGGTCTACGTCGCGTTTATTTATTTTTCTAAGTCGGCCTTTAGCGCCACCCTTCAAAAAACGACCCAAATCTTCGTTATTCTTTTGTATAGACTCCATTATCGTCAGAGGCGCTTGTTGCAGTTCTCGTACTAGCAACTTCATGTCGTGATCGGCGCGTGCTTGCGAAATGACTTCGTCTTTTACGAGTTGATCAAGCTCACGTATTTCTGAGCGTATTTCTGCCTCTGAGCGGCCCCCGCTTACGGAACCACCGTTCGCACGAAACAAAGGTCTATTCATTACGCTCATTAAAACGCCCTCGATAAACCAGCGGCACCCACACCCAACCCAGCTACCGTTTGAGCAAAGCCCGGACTAGGCGCCGATTGTTGGAACACCGCACTTTGTGATGATGGCAACGCTTTAGTCATGTCGCCCAAGAAACCAAGCTGCTGCAGCGGCTGATCGTACGCTTGACGCTCTGCAGCGTACTGCGCATTCAGCACGTTTTGAGCCTGCTGTTGTTGTGTACCGCCGAAGCCCATCAGTTGAGACACGTCGGCTGCGCGTTGTTGTTGCGCCTGTTGACCCAAGCTTGCTTGTATTTGACCCATCGAAGCCAGACGTCCGCCTAACTGACCGGCCTGACCCGCCAACGCGCCAATGCCTTGAGCCGCTTGCTGTTGTTGACCCGCTAATGCGGCCAGTTGTGACACGTCTGCTTGGCCTAATTGACCAAACTGTAGTCCTAATTGACCACCTGCGCGCGCTAGATCGGCTCTTTGTCCTGCCATTTGCGCTAGTGACTGTTGTCCCTGCATGCCGAGTTGTCCGCCTTGCAACGCGCCGCGCTGTGCCATTTCTGCTGCAGACATACCAAGCTGACCGCCCTGTAGCGCAGCTTGTTGTCCCATCTGACCCGCCTGCAAGCCAACTGAACCGCGTAGCTGTTGAGCAGCCTGTGCGGCTTGTGCCTGCGCCTGCGCGTTCGCAGCCGCCTGTTGTTGAGCAGCCATGCCCAACTGACCGCCTTGTTGTGCAGCAGCCATACCTAGTTGTGCTTGCGATTGACCCAAACCAGCGGCTTGCTGTGCAAGCTGTGCCTTGAGTTGCTGTGTACTGATACCCATTTGAGCCGCTTGAGCCGAGAGCCCTGCTTCGGACTGCGCTAACTGACCACCAAGACCTGCCGCTTGTAATTCACGGCCCTTACCTGCTTCGAAGGCTTGTTGTGACGCTTGCAGTGCTTGTCCATAACCTTGGCTCAATAGTCCTGCAGTTTGTCGAGCAATCTGGTCGCTGGTGGCGCGGTCGATTTCTGCAGCTTGTACCGCACCTCTGGAACCGCCAAAGGCGCCCGCCGCCACTTGTTGTGCCCGAGCTTGTTGTTTTTGCAGTTCACCGGTACGTAAAGATTCTTGTCGAGCGGCTTCAACTACTTGCTGCGTGTAGGGGTCCATAAAAGACGCTATACCGCTAGGATCAAACTGCTGCCCAGCGTCTGTAAGTCCTGTTCTTATGGTGCCTATGTCGCCGCGTGATCCGAGGATACCGGCCTGTCCGACAGTAGATTCTCTTTCCGCTTGACGCCCTGCTGACCCCAAACGACTCATAGCACCCGCAGTGGTGCCTGCAGACCTGCCTGCTTGCCGTAATAGCTGTTGTTGAGTTTGTCCGGCTGTCTGTAAACCGCCCCGCGTTGCTGCACCAAGCTGTCCGCCTAGCGCCTGCGCTGTGCCAAGAGCCCCGATTCCTACGTCAGCAGCCAGTTGCCGCCCTTGTTCAGCACCAAGTCCTAAACGTGTTGCGGTGTCGGTAGCTGCACGTTGAGCAGATACGTCAGCAGCAGAAAGACCACGCTGTGCAGCCTGTACTTGTAAAGGTATGCCAGCAGCGGCTCCTGTAATGTCACTAGCCGCCCTAGAAAGCCCTTGTATGGCCTGATCGCGGAAGCTGTACGGCTCCGCACGTGTGTCAGCGGCGAGCCTTTGCGCTTCACCTAACGTGCCCAAACCTGTTTGTTGAGCTAAAAGTGCGGCTTCAATACCGGGTAAAGCGCCTGCGGTAATAACGTCTTGACCCGCCTGAGTTGACTCTAAAGCGCCCTTTAAAAAGGGCTCGTAACCGCCAATACCGGTGCGAATTAAATCGCCTGCAGCAATCTGATCGGCAGTCATGCCCGCTACGGCTTGAGTTGGTAAAGCGACCGGACCCGTAGGTAGCCCTGTTTCGGGATCTAAAATCTGTTGCCCGGTTGCGGGATCGATGCCCTGCAGGCGTTTAATGTAGTCTAAAGAGTCTGCGTACAGACCCGCTTTGTACGCTTCAATCTCTGGCGCTTCGCGGACAATCTGCGTTGTGGTTGTATTCTCTGCCATTACGCCATTCTCTCAAACTTACTCATTAGGTCGTACATGTTTTGCATTCCGTTTTCTCGACTGCCGTTACCGGCGCCGCGCACGGCTTTTGCCGTAAATACAAACTCGCCGTCACTCAGCATAGCTGGGATATCGTCGCTGGTTTCTGTGCCGGGACCTTCGATGCGCCCGTTCATGCGAGGGAAGTTTTCTATTTCGCCACCGTCTGCTGAGTAGGCTACAGGCTTATAAACCGGAGTTTGCAAAGGTTTGTATTGGTCAGAAACGTCTTGAATCGTGTAACTCGCGGGTAACCGCATGGTGTTTGGCCCGAGGCGGTATTTATAGCCTTCGGGCCCTTCGAGATAATCAAAACCGGTTACTTGCTCGGCAACGTTAAAATCTTCTGGCTCTTTTCTAGTTAAAGAATCAAACGCGGCTAACCCAACAATACCCGGTGCATACCTGCGAATCGCGCTAGGCGCAAGACTCGCACTTGCTTTCATTCCTTCTGCAACAAACTTAGTAAACTCAGGAGTGCCCCTAGAAAGTCCAGCGTCTAAAGCCGATCGCTCGATAGCCGCTCGTTGACCGGCTCCGGGCATGAATAAATCGCGCGTGCCACCAAACAAGTCCATGCCTCTTTCGGCACCGGTAACGGGGTCTGGGCCAATACCAAAGGTTCTTTTAAAACTGTCGATTACGCCGGGCGCTTCAGTTGCGGTAGGCACCGCAGAGGCTGTTGTGCCCGCTGCGGCACCGGCACCCGTACCGGCACCCGCAGTAGTTGTAGTGCCTGTAGCTGGGTCAAAAGTAGCCTTGCCCGCATCGTAATAACCCGTACCGGCACCTGCAGTCGTTGTAGTGCCTGCAGTGCTTGCGGTGGGTGCTCCGGTAGCCAAAGCTCGTATTTCTGCATTCGTAGTGCCCGGAGGAGCTATTCTAGCGAAAGCAGCTTCGGTTGCAGGATCTAAAGGTGTTGATGCGATAACCGGAGGAGGTGCCACGGCCTCTACAGGAACTGCCGTCCCGTCAGGCATGTAAGTAAACTGAGCTTGCTGTGTTGACGCCGCTTGCGAAGCGGCAGTTGGAGATGCTGCAACACTTTCCAGAGTCGATGCGGCTTTTGCAGCTTCAGCAGCTTGCGCACCACCGGCAGCGGCAGCCTCACCTATTGTTCTTGTGAACGCACCCTCTCCAACCGCACCGGCCTTAAAGCCTTTGAAGAAACTACCGCCTTCACCAGCAGCAGACATACCGCCACTGATACCGTTCATCACACCGGCTGTCAGCCCGCTAATCGCCGCTGACTTCAACGCGTCCTTCAAGTTACCGCCATTTATCAAGGTGGCTATGCCTGATCCGGCAGCCGCGCCTAAAGGTCCGAGGAAAGCAGCACCCACAATCGGTAATACGACCGTGACAGCTTTCTTTACAAACTTTTTAAGCCCCTTGAACAGCTTCTTCAAGAAGAATTCTGGTTGCCCGGTGACCGGGTTCAGAGAGTTAAGCTCGTTACCTACCACATAACGCTCGGGCTCGATGCCCATGTCGCGCATTTGCTGGAAGATACGGTCTTTAAGAATTGGGTTTTTGCGGAAGACCTCCATCGGTATGACGGTTTCGCCTTCTGCAGCGTGAATCATGTATTCGTCTTCGTGACGACCAAACGTTGCTAATTGATCGGCTACGCGTTTGACTTGGGCAATGCCCGTTTGAGGCAAGTCATCTTCGTCGTCCGTGGCCCAAGAGCCCTCAGTCGCGGTCAAAAACGAAGCGATACCGCCAGCAGGAACCTCTATCGGTTCAATATCGTCAAATTCGTCGTATTGAAGTGCAGCTTGTCCCATAATTTATCCGACGGTTACAACAATCGCGCCCTTATTTATTACCTGTACACTACCTACAAGTCCTTGCGCTTCCAAGGGGTCAGTTGTGTACGGCAACTCTTGCGACAGGCTGATCCAATTAGCCCCATCGTATACCTGCAGCAGGTTTAAAGTTAGGTTCCAAATCAAATCCCCTGTGGCGAATTTTAGTTGGTCCCTCTTCGTATTCGTAAACTGCGGCGTAGAATCCGGATCGACTGAGTCTAAACTGATCTCTAATAAACGTACAGCCTTGTTATAGGTGTTGGAGTCGACGGCTTGTCCAGCCGCAAACGGAAGTCTGCCTTGTAAAAGCTTACTCATCGTCGACCGTTAGCTTGCAGGTCTAAACGAGTCGCGCCCAACCTAAAACCGACACCCAAACGCACGTCTGTAGAGGCATCATCGTCAGATTCAAACCGCACTGCGGCCTGTCGTGCTCTCGCCCGCATGTCTACTTTTGTGGTCGTAGCCGTGAAACTAGTGGTCTGGTCCGTGGTCAGTGTGCTGCCGGGGAAGTTGCGTGCTTTCAACACCACATTTATAGCCTGATCGCTGCCGCCGGTTCCGTTGAACTTAACGTCTGGGATCATACGGCGTATAAATTGAAACTCTTCGCCATCGCCAATATCAAAGTCAGCCGATTCAATAAACACGTTGTCCATCGGGCTACCGTCGTTATCATTACCCGTTTCGTGTTGGTATAGGTAATTTACCGACGAATCTGCACCCGCAGCGCGTGGGAACGCGACGATACCCTCGTCCAACCACGCTGTACGAGACAACTGTCCGATGTTCCACGTTTGCTCTAAGTAGTTGTAAACCACGTACCGGTCAATCACATCGCTATCGGAAGAGCAATAGAACCATCCGACTTCGTTGAATTGCTTATTTAAAAAAGCAAAAAACTGAAAGGCTTGACCTTCGTTTATGTCAGAAAACACGTACGAATGCACACTGCATGGAACAACGGAAACGCCGCCGTTGTACATGTAAAAGCCTTTTTTATCCATCCAATACACGCCCGACGGGGTATTTACAGCGGCATTCGGGCCCATAAGGCTGACGCCCTCGTTGACGAGATTGAGTCCGAAAGTAAGCGGAGTGCCGATAAACTGCAGGCTGTACAACGCAACGTCGGTCCATATAAGAGTTTCTTGGCGGGCCCTTAGACCACCAATAATCTCTGAACCTGCCGAACAACGCAGTGATCCCGCCGTAGTGTCTGCTCTAGGTTCCCACTCTGCTGCGTTTTCTTGGTCTGAAAAAGCAATTAATAACGGATCGATCGTGCCTGTTCGGGTTGTTCCGGCAACGTCCGTCAACGGATCGGCGCCCAACACCAGCACGTGTCGATCTACATCCGACACAATGACTTGCAAACCTTTAGTCGGCGCAGCGTTAGCCCCGGCCAATGAGCTCAAAGCTACGGCTCTTGTGTTCAAGCCGTTTGTCTTGTCCCAATAGTAAATACTGCCCGCACGCGGGTTGGAGATCAGGTCTTCACCAAAGTTGTCCATTGACCACAAACGTAATTGATTTGAATCGCCCAAAGACGTCGTAGATCCCCATGTGCCCGAGGACCATGTGCCAACACCCCAACCGGTGCCGTCTACAAACACGTCCAACCCCGAGTTTATTTGATATGTTCCAACAACAGAGCCGCCACCATTGCCGCTGTCACTGCTATTTGCCGTGACGGCCACACCATCGGTGTCTTTTGCCGTAATTGTGAAGGTGTTAGCGGTGGGTACTGTAAGGACTTGATATTCTTGATTAAGAACAGCCGCAGTAATGTTGCCTCCAAGGGTTGCGGCACCTGAAAACGTCACAAAATCGCCGTTGACAGCACCGTGACCAGTATCTGTAACCGTAAGTGTGCTGGACTCGTTGGTCGCAGCAAACGTCACATCTCCAGCAGCCGTGGTGGCCCGTATCGGTGTTATGTCGTTGTACGAAGAGCCCTCTTGGATGTACAGCTTGTTCCGTGTGCCGAGGCCCAAGAGCTTTGTACCGTCAAGGTCGACCCACCCAAACAGTTTGCGGCCAGTGCCTTCGTATGAAGCTTGTATGTATTTCTGCCAACCACCTATCTTTTCTGGCAAGCCCTTACGAAACCGCACCAAATTGCCATCGAACCAACCGCCTTCTGCGGTGTAGTCTGTGCCTTCTTTGTTGATACCGGGGTTAAAGATAAACTTTTGCAACGGCATTACTGATAGTCTCCTGTACGGATTATTTCAGTCACTTCCAACGCACGATTGCCTACCTGAGTAGCCCACCGACTGTCCATAAACTCATCGGCTGCAATGTCAAACTGCTCGCGGCTCATTGCTTCAATCGCTTTTACAAAGCCGCGCAATCGTGTCAGACCAAGGTTAAAACAGATGTCGATCATGGCATCTTTTCGCGCCTCATTGAGGGCGGCAAACCAGTAGTAAGTGTCGTCAAGCTCTTCTCGCACACGCCGGATGTCGTTAGCCAATAAATACTCGATTTCTTCTTCAGACAGTCCTAAACCGCCGTTTTCGTCGATATTGCGCCCAACACCTACAGTGATCATGTTTTCTGAGCATTTGTACGCATGGCTACGCACACCTTCGTGACGCTTCAACATTCCTATTAGCTCAATACCCATTACTTCTCCCTGCTTACGCCTTGGACCTTCTCGTAGGATCGCATTGCGCCGAGACCCAACATGCCCATCATAACGGGAACGAGCAACGTGGTATCGATCTCAGGCACTTCAACCCAGATGCCCAGTATATTGGAAAGGATGGTGTTGTAAAAAAGCCCTAGCGCACACACCCACCCGATACAAGGTCGCCATCCAGCGACAAACAAAGACTTAGAAGCAGCCTCAACCTTGTTGACCTCTAGCTGCCCTTTAGCGAGCTCTTGAGCATGGCGCTCTGCAAGCGTGCTCAACTCAAAAGCGATGCGATTCTTCTCGTCTTTGTCCTCAATTACCTTATCTAGTAGCTGAGTGGCTGGGCCTATGATTGATCCAAGTATGCTCATTACGCCCACCCGCTATATCGGGCAAAACACTTGCCACAAAGTAGTTTTACTTTTAGATGCACAAAGTCCATTACTGCTCCCGGTTTTTTGCAACCAGCACAGCGCAATGTAACGCGCCTTTCATCGCTCACCGACCCTTCGCCATGTACGCTGTAGCGCCAAAGTATAGCCCCACAATGCTCGCCTGACTAAGAAACAGCATGTCGCTCAGAGAAGCCATAGTGGACAGACGGGACTCAGGGATAAATGGCATAAGTGGTAGTAAAGCGTAAACCACCATACTGCCAAGAGACACCCAAGCCATTCGGCGTTGACTATCTGCTTTCTCTTCACGCAGTTCGATTTCAACAAGCTCTTGATTTCGTGCCAATTCTTCATCGCTCACGACCCCATCTCCATCTAGGTCATACTGAGCATACCGCGATTTAGGCTCTAGTTTCTTAGGACTCATTAGTCATCATCCTGTTTGGCTGGGTCACGAAACAGTATCTTGGTACCTGCTTCTGAGGTAGGTATCTCTCTTACACGGCAGTAGGTCTTGAAGTAGCTGTTATTACTTAGTAGCTCATTTATCTTGCCTACAGATTGTGCGTTAAGCGCCTTGGAGTATTCTAAGCACGAGGTCAGTTCTCTAAAGTACAACTCCTCGCCCGTGGGTTGCCCACGCTCAAGAACAATCAATACAAAAATCATCATGGTCATGCGCGTATGTCCAATGAAAGCTGATCTTCAACCTTTACAATAGTAGAAAGAACTTCGCCGTTTTTATAGTAATAATACGTTTCGCTGTAATGCGTTGTGGCTTCTACTTTGTCGGTGCGAGTGCGACTGATCTGATCTAAACGCAGCAGCCTGTGTATCTTGTCCTTGACCACCACCTCTGACGGTGCGTTAACGCTGTTGGGAAATACTGGTGGGACATCCATCACAGCCTCCGCTTTTTCTGCACAGCCTGAGCACGCACAGCTTTTGGCTTAACAAGTTCCCAAGTAAGCAGTTCTACATCAAGCTGGTGGGCTGTGCCTAAAACACGCGGCATCGTGTTCTGTATGTAGATCTGAGCGCCGTACCCGCACTGGCGGTGGTTGTATCGTAACCATGCCAGCGCAAGGCAATGACGGTATGCAGGAGGATCGACTAGCTCTAACATTCGCCACTCCCGTAAATCGCAAAACAGATTCGGGCTGGCGGGGTTGTATTC
>Ga0208919_1000552_pt1 | contig 24935 bp, 24 predicted proteins | sample 4_EtaG_FD_184076 | JGI IMG/M metagenome (GOLD analysis project Ga0208919, IMG submission 184076) | Marine viral communities from the Subarctic Pacific Ocean - 4_ETSP_OMZ_AT15127 metaG (SPAdes) (version 3) | ecosystem: Environmental > Aquatic > Marine > Oceanic | place: Pacific Ocean | collected...
AAGACGTTAGTGGATATCTGATGGGTTACTACAACCAGCAGCGCCCTCATTCGTTTAACGGTGGCATGCCTCCCGTTGTGGCTGAGGAAAATCTTAAATTACTGTCCGGGATTAGTTGACCACTACATAATTAGCTTCCCTCTGTAGTGAAGGTGGGCTCGTAGTTCACAGGAAAATTTATTGATCGTGCAATAAAGCAAACCTCATGTATCCGGTGGTGGATGGCTTCTGCAGCTTGTAAATCAGTCCCTGTCTTCACCGTTATTTGAGGACGCAAAGTAGCGGATGAAAAACGCCCTGCTCCTCCTCGTCCGACCTTTCCTAGCCCGACAGGGTCATCTGCATAAGATGTAACCACGATGCCTTCATCGGACGCATAATGCAGATACCAGAGCATATGGCAGGCAGACAATGCTGATAGCAAAAGGTCTTCTGGATTCATCTTTGTTGGATCACCACCTAGAAGTGGGTCATTAGAACAGTGAATGACAGACTTACCAGCTATGGAAATATCCCAAGTCCGATCAAAATCGTGATAGCCAGTCGTACCGTTCCCACGACTTCCAGTCCAAACAACATGTGAAGAATATTCATGACCCATGGTTTTGTCTCTTGGTTTTGATAGTATGTATACATGTATACACTTGCGTTGAAGGGAATGACAATGGGTCTTGTCGAAAAAATTCGAATGGAAATTTTAGAAGGGCGGTATGCCCCTGGATCGATGCTGCATCAGGCTGCGCTTGCCGCTAAATATGAGGTCAGTCGTATACCTGTGAGAGATGCTTTACAGGCTCTTGCCACGGAGAAGTTAGTCCATGTCATGCCAGGAAAGGGAGCCCGTGTCATCTCTTTAACGTCCGAAGAGCTAGATGAGATCTATGACCTTAGGGTTACACTTGAGTGCGACCTTCTTGAGCGCGCTATCTATCTAGCAAATAACAGTGATCACACGGAAGTTAGCTATGCACTCAAAAAGTCATCCCTGGAAGCGGGACGCCCGGGATGGCAAACAGGAGATTGGCAATTTCACCGAGCGCTTTACTTACCTGCGCGTAGACCGCGTCAGCTAGCCATTGTCGAGGAGTTGCGGACTAGCTGTGCCTTGTATGCTAGCAATTATGAAGATTTATCATCAGAAACTAACCGCTGGTTAGATGATCACGAGGCAATCGTTCGTGCGTTTGTAAATGGTTTGATCGAAGAGGCCAGCTCCATCCTACGCAGTCACATTATCGCTTCACGCGCTAAGTTAGGCTCTAGTGGCTAAGTATAGGCTGGCAAATAGGTTTTGTCGGAGAGGAAGTTTAATGGAAGGAAAACATACGCTAAGACGATTTGGCTACTACTAATAAATTCTGAGGCAATACATTCAGATGGATTTAAGCGGAAGGAATAGGCGTTGGCTGTCTGAACTGAGAAGCGAGAAACCAAACTGTTCATAAAAGCGCTGTGCTCGCTCATCAATAGCGTCGACTACCATGGCGTAAATGGCGATCTCATCGCTGACAGCCAGCGTTCGCTTAATGGCATCGATCAGCAACATTTTTCCCACCCCGTGGGCCTGGGCGCCTTTATTAACCGCTAACCTGCCGAGCAGGGCTGCTGGGATAGGGTGCCGCGGGAGTTTACGAGCGAGGTCTTGGGGCAATTGCCCGAGTTCAATCGACAACGTGGAGAGCGTGTAATAGCCCACAATGCTTGTTGGCTGCTCCACCATTGTTGCCACAAATACCCGACTGACACGACGCTTCACATCAAGGCGCGCCTGTTTTTGAATATAGTTATCCAGTGAGGGTACGCCGCAGTGAAACCCTGGCCTGTAGTGATCGCTGTTCAGTGGTCGTATGACCAGGTTTGTATCATCGGTCATTGGCTAGTGACACGCCGGTCATGCTCCTCGAAAGCGGCTGCCAGTTTTTTGTTAAAGCTAACCGGCTTATCCAACGCATGGAAAAAGGCTTCAGCGTCTTGGCTGTTTAGACTCATGGCTTCATGCGCATGAATGGTTTTTTCGGCATGCGCTAACGCGCTGGTCAGAATGAAATTGCTGACGGTTTTCCCTTCGAAGCTTGCCGCGCGTTCAAGCGCCATTTTGGCGCTATGTTTCAACCGGAGATTAATACGCTCTTGTTTGGCATCGGTGGCTACGTTCATGACGGATTCCTGATGTGGTTCATCTAGAATAAATGTACGTCAAAATGGTGCCTTTTTCAATTTGATGTGATCGAGGTATCCGCGGGCTAAAACGCTAAATCCGCTGGCGCAGCCTCTAGCGCCGTAGTCAGCTTCCGGGCAAAGCGCTGGGCGGAGGGAAGTGCGCCGAAGCTCCATACCGGCGGCAGGTGAACTATCCTGTTGTGCCTGACACTGGGGAGCTGCTGCCACAGGCCGCTTTTTGCAAGCTTCTCTTCGACTCCTGTGGGCAGCGGGTCGATGATCACCAACGTTGCCTCGGGGTAGCGCGCCAGCGCTTCAATCCCTACCAGCGCAAATCCCCAGGCATTTGTGGATTGATCCCAGGCATTGGGGAGGTCGAGCTGCTCCAGAACGGCGTTGTACAAGCTGTTTTCCCCAAACACCCGCACGTGGCGGGCATCCATAAACTGCACCATCAGTAGCGGCGCGATTTCTGACTGTGAGAGGGGCCGGGATTCGCGCAGCCTGGTCATCAAGGCCTGGGTTTCTTCAATAAGCTGCTCGGCCTGGGGCTGGCGCTCGGTTAACTCGCCCAGCTGACGGGTCAGGGTTTGCATTTCCTGCCAGGTATCGGTGCCGGGGGAGTAGAGCGAGAATGAAGTGACCGGGGCGATGCGCTCCAGGCGCGGTGTCAAACCGGCAAACATGGGCGAGATCAGCGTCTGTTCTGGTGGCACTTGAGCCAGCAGTTCCATATTGGGCTGGGTACGTAGCCCCATATCGGTGACACTGTCGGGTATATGGGGCTCGCCCACCCACTCCTGATAATCGCTTTGCTGAGCCACGCTGCTAACCGGCGCATCAATCGCCAGCAAGGTTTCGGCAATCGTCCAGTCCACCGTGGCCCACTGCGCCTGGGCAGTAGAAACGCTCAGCATACAAACGGCGAACAGCCCGCAGCGCGCGAGCAATGAGAACAGGTTGGTGTGGCACATGGTGGTGAGAGGCCATCCAGAAAATAAGAGCTGTATTTAAACGATAATATTTATTGTTTGCAAACCTGCATTCAAGAAAAAAAGCCCAGGCACAGTGGCCTGGGCAGGTTAGGTTACAATAAGTTAATAATGCTTAGACAAGGGCTTGAGCCGTCGCCTAGCACGAGCGTTTAGAAACGGTAGTGAACACTGGCGGTGACGCCGCGCTCGGCACCGAAGTAGCAGTACTCCAGGGAGTTGCAGGAGGCCACGTACTCTTTATCCAATAAATTGTTCACGTTTAAACGTGTTTCGACCCCTTCTACGCCGAGTTGGCTGAGGTCGTAGCCAATGGTGGCATCCACCAGAGTGTAGTCGGGCACGGTTTCGGTATTGGCCCGGTCAGCGGCGATATCCGCGTAGTGACGCACGCCGACACCCATATCCACGCCGTTTAGCCAGCCCTTGTTGGCCTCGTAGCGGCCCCAGAGCTGTACTTGGTGGCGGGGGGAGTAAATGGCGTTGTTGCCCTGGTTACCGTCGTCGCTTTTGGCGTAGGTGATGTCGGTGAAGCTATAGCCTGCCTGAACCGATAGGGTATCCGTTAGCTGGGTTTGTGCTTCCAGCTCCAGCCCTTGGGATTCGATCTCCCCTACGGCGCGGTATGGGTCGGTGGGCTGCTCTTTGGTGGCGACGTTCTCCTGGCCGATATGAAATAGCGCCGCACTGTATTGGTTTGGGCTACCGTTAGGCTGGTATTTAACGCCGGTTTCCCACTGTTCGCCCTCCATGGGCTGGAGCAGATCGCCACTCTCATCCACGAAACTGGTGGGGGTGAAGGCGGTAGAGTAGCTCAGGTAGGGCGCTACGCCGTTATCGAACAGGTAGACCACCCCGGCGCGGCCACTGAACTGGGTGTCACTAAGGGAGCTGGTATCACCGCTATCGCGGTTGGCATTGTCGATATTGACCCAGTCGTAGCGGCCACCCAGGGTGAAGCGCCAGTTATCGAGGGCTATCTGGTCTTGCAGGTAAACCCCGGTCTGGTCGATCTCATGGCGTTCGCGCACCGGGGCGTAAAACTCGATGGGGTCGCTGCCATAAACCGGGTCAAACGCATTGAGCGGCGGGAAATACCCAGTGGGCCACGATACGTCGTTTTCCCGCTGCTGGTAATCCACTCCAAACAGCAGCGTGTGATCCATAAAGCCGCTGCTGAGTGTGGCTTCAAGCTGGTTATCGAGTGTCCAGGCTTCCAGAGATTCATTGCTGCCGGAGTAGTAGCGGGTGAGTTCATTAGACGTCGGTGACGTCCAACCAAAACCGTAGACCTGATTGAGCACTACGTCGGAATTGAGATAGCGCATCAATTGACGGCCGGTCACCTGGTCGTTGAAGCGGTGTTCCAGGGCGTAGCCGAACATGCGTTGGGTTCGCTCGTAGGTGTCGTAATCCTCTTCACCATCAAAGAAGTTGTTGCTGATCTTGTGGCCATTATGGGCGACCACGGCTCCCTCATAGGGTACGCCGGAGTGGTAGCCGCCTTCGGGTTCATCCTGTAGGTAGGCTTCTACGGTGAGGCTGGTGTCATCGGTGATATCCCAGGTGAGCCGGGGCGCAATGGCATAGCGCTCCTCTTCTGCCGGGCCAAACTGGGTATCCGCGGCGCTGGCAATCCCGGTCAGGCGAAAGGCCACTCGCTGCTCTTCGCCAATAGGCCCGGTGAGGTCAAAAGCGGCGCTGCGCTGGTTATTATTACCCACTCGAAAACGCAGCTCACCGCCCTGTTCAAATTCTGGCCGCTTGCTGTTCAGGGCGACTACCCCGCCAGGGGAGGCGCGTCCATAGAGTACCGAGGCGGGCCCGCGCACCACTTCAATGCTTTCCAGAAACCATGGGTCAATGCGCATACTGCTATGGGAGTTGGCATCCCCCATTACTTTCAGGCCATCCAGGAAGGTATTGCTCAAGCTGCCGTCAGAAAAACCGCGCAGTACCAGGTAGTCGAAGCGATTGGAGGCGCCTACCTGATTGCTGTAAACACCTGGCGTGTAGTCGGTGGCGCGCTGCACGGTACTTACGCCGCGGTTATCCATCTGTTCGCGGGTGATCGTGGAAACGCTCTGGGGTATTTCGATCGTCGGCGTTTCCACTTTGGTGGCAGCCTGCTGGGCAGTCACCGTGACGGTGGCTAACTCGGTGCTTTCTTGAGCGTATACCGGGGAAACAGCCAGTGCCGAGAGAACGGCGACGCTAAGCGGAGAGCGTAGAAAACGGTGATGGGGGATGAGCATGGAGGCACCTGCAATAAGCATCAATTAACCAATGTGTTAATGAGAATTATTGCGCTTAATGGCTACTGAAAGGTATGCGCAATGACAAAGGGAGTATGCGTACTGCCAAAAAACGTCCAACAGAGGAACTTAGCGCTCCAAAAACAACCCTGCGGCTTTAATGGCGATGGTGTACTTCATGGGGCGCAATGCCAAAAGCGCGCTTAAAGGCGGTGGCAAAATTGGTGGCGTGGCGGTAGCCACAGGCGTGAGCGGTTTGCTGCACGCTATAACCTTTGCGTAAGTACGCTTGAGCTTGGGTCAGGCGACAACGTCGTAGGTAGTCGAATATCGAGCAGCCGTAACAGCGGTGAAACTTGGTGCGTAGGCTGCTCGGGCTCATCGCGGCATTGCGGGCCAACTGCTCAAGCCGATAATCCTGGTTGGGGGAGTGTTCGAGCTGCTGACGCAAGTGCTCCAGGCGCTGGTGGTCGCGCTGGGTTAAACCCGGTGGCAGGCTGACTGCCTTTTCTTCGTCGCTGGACTCAAGGGAGGCGGCAGGCAGCCCATGAGCTAACAACTGGAGCGCGAGCCCCTGCCATAGCAGGCGCTGCCGCTCTATTGACCAGTTCGAAGCCAGTGCTGCCTCCAGGCTATGAATAAGGAACTGCGGCACCTGCCAGGTATGCAGTACGGGCGTTGCCGGAGGGGCAACATTGATAGGCGAAGAGTTAATGGGCGAGAAAGAGAGAGGCTCTGTGCAAGCCAGAATCGATACGTTGAGAATGCGCAATCGTTGTGGCGCGGGCTGGAAGACCTCAAGCCCGGTCTGCTCGTTGAAATGGGCACTGAAGGCGTCTCCGGCCTGCAACTGAAACGACTGGCGCCCTAGGCCGACTTGGATATGGCCTTCGAGTATCACGCTGAGAAACCACGGCGCGGCATGCCGGGAAGTGGAGGCGTAAGCGTGCAGGACATCAAGATCAGAGTGTGTCACCCGCAGTGTGGGGGCTACCTCGACGTCCATCACCCGCCCATGGGCAACACAAGGCGCTGGCTGGGAGCGGTCGGGCGCTTCGGGAAAGCGGTAGTCGATCCCGAAGCGCTGACCAATAGCCAGCAGGTCATGGGTAGTCAGTGGTACGCAAGATGGCGTTATTGAGCCGAGTGTAGCCATCCCCGTTACCTCACCCTTGAGCGGTTGTCAGCGAGTAGCGAATCAGCACTTAGTACTCCATTGACCAGTTCAGGGTGTAAGTACGCCCGCGGCCCTGGTAGTCGTAGAGGTACTCTGGGCCGTAGTAGGGCGAATAGAACATGGCGGCTCGCTGACCCCAGACGGTGGAGTACTGATCATCCAGCAGGTTCTGCACTCCCAGGCTTAAGGTGCCAAAATCGGTTTCCTGGCTGAGCGATAAGTCGAGGGTGGTATTGCCATCGATCTCGCGGTCGGCATCGTCTTTCAGGTCGAAGTTGTGGTTGGCCTGCAAGCGAGCCGAACGTACATAGTCCGTCCAGCCAATAAAGGCAGTGGCGGAAGAGAGCGATGCATAGCGGGCGTCACGCTTCTCCCACTCCCCTTGGTCGTTCTCCTGCTCGGAACGCACCAGGTGCAGAGTGCCCCCTGCCTCCAGGCCATTATCAAAGTAACGGGTCACGGCGCTTTCCAGGCCGAAGTCGCGTTTCTTCTCATCGACGACGCTGACGCTTAAATCCTCGGCGTTCTCTACCGCTTTGTCCGACCAGGCGTAGTAAAGCGCTGTTTGGGTCGTCCAGTTGCCACCCTGGTAGCGCCAGCCTAGCTCTATTTGATCCGTCTCGATGGCAGATAACGGGTTGTTATCGACACTTACGTCGGGGCTCTTGCCGTAATATTTGGCAGGATCTGGCAGTTCGAAGCCCTGGCTAAACTGCAGCCAGTTCTGGTGACCGTTGCCGTAGTCGTAGAGGGCGCTGGCATTGAAGAGCGTTGCTTCATAGTCATTCTCGCCGCCAGGAATCCCCTGGAATTCATCCACTTCGACGTCCATATGCTGCTGCCGCAACCCTGCGGAGAGCTTGAGCGCCTGGGTGGCCTGCCAATCGCCCTGGAGGAAGCCTGAAAGCCCGTCCACTTGATAACCGGGGTAGCGGGGTTCAACCCCTGATGCCTGTTGCACCAGGCCGCCGGAGGCGTCCGAGATGTTGGTATCGAACAGCATCTGGCTGGCATCGAAAGTTTCACGATCCAGATCGAGGCCGTAGGTTAGCGAAACGTCATCACCCAGGCGCGATTCAAACAGCGCTTTGATGCCGCTTAAATCGGTGTTTTGTTGCGAGGCGCGAAATTGCAGGCCGTCGGAAATTGGGTAGGGAAATGCCTGGAAGCTGGACTCCTCCTCCCGGTGGAACGCCTGCAGGTAGAAGTTTTGCCCCCACAGGTTGGCGTGGTGATAGTTGACGTTGACGAGCTTACGGTCGGTTTCCGGATCGCGCTGTGAACGGTAGCCATCGCGAATTTCGGCATCGTTCAAGTTGGGCGTGGCAGCGTCGAGGTTGGGAAAGTAAACACCCCGGTCACCTTCATAGCCTGAACGGTACAGCTGGGCACCCAGTTCCAGACTCTGTTCATCGGTCAAGCGGAAAGAGAGGTTGCCCAATACATCAATGCTGCGATTATCCTGTAGGTCGGTCTGGGCGATATCGGGAAAGATTTCCTGGCCGCTGCCGTCATAGTGGCGGCCGTTGTCGCCAATGGCGGTACCCAGATAGCCTTGAACCCGCTCGTTACCACCGCTGATGGATTGTGCGAGGCGTCGATCTATGTCATCGCTGTTGTTGAAGCCGGTGGTGATGCCTGCTTCAGTACGCCAGTTCAGGCCTTCTTCACCTTTGCGGGTAATGATATTGATCAAGCCCCCCGTAGCACCGCCGCCATACAGGCTGCTGGCGCCGGAAAGCACTTCCACGCGCTCAATATTGAAGGGATCGATGGCATCGAACTGTCGGGAAAGCCCACGGGAACTGTTCAGCGATACGCCGTCGATGAGCACCTGCACGCCCCGGCCTCGCATGTTTTGCCCATAATTGGTGCGCCCTTGAGGCGCCAGATCCAACCCCGGTACCAGATGCCCCAATGCTGTCTTTAGGTCTGCACCATTGCGGGTCTGCTGTTGCAGCATCTCTTTGTCAATTACCCATACAGCACCGGGAATTTGACTGATCTGACTAGGAGTGCGCGATCCAACGACCACCATGGTCTCGTCGGCGCTAGACGCAGTATTTTGGGCGAAAACGCCATTGGAGAAGCTCAGTAACAGGCCGGTGCCAACAAGCCCAGATATTGAAACAGACGACGGCGAAAAGAAAGGCTTTGCAAAAGGCAGCTTTGCAACAGATAGGTTTGATAGTGACAGGGCGTGCATAGTGAACAATCCGCAGACGGTAAGAAAATCAAAGGCGGAGAGTATCACCACGAAAAACAAAGTCAACGATAGTGATTCGTATTTATTTTGCGGTGCGCGCAGCAATAGCCATTTCCCTATTGCTGCTAATGAAGCTTGAACGTTAAGCGGGTTTATTCTTCTCGTCTTCTGCATCTGATTCCGGCGCATGCTGCTCTGGAACTGGTGGGGCTTCAGCTTCGAGCGGCGTGGACGTCGTTGGCGCGGAGGCATCAACGGCTGCTTCAAGGTTAGCGACTTGGCGCTCTAACGCCTCTACCCGCGAACGGGTGCGCTGCAGTACATCCATTAAAATGTCGAAATCTTCCCGTGAGACAAGCTCCAGGCGGTCGAAGGCGCCACGCACGACTTGCTGCACGCCCTTTTGAATATCTTCTGGCGCCTGGGAGGCGTTTTGTAAACGGTCACCAATCTGCTGGGCCAAGCGGCTAATACGGTCTTGAGGCGCCATCGTTCTCTCCTAGATAAACCTGCTTTAAATATTGCTTACCGGTAAGGATACGCAACAGTTGGCGAATTCGCATGTATCGCGTGCTTTTACTGCTTAACCCAGGGTGTGCATCGAAATAGAGCAGGCTACTTTTGCTTACGCTCTTTTTTGGTGCAATAGCGGTGGTGTGAGAATGGATTTGCTCAGATTTAGCGCTGAGCTGCACTTTTGATGACGGCTAATTGGCTGACTTATAAGCAAAAAAAGTCAGCTGGCACAGTATGCGCATTATCGGTTCAGGTGCTTATTCTGGCGGCTGTGCCGCTACCAATCTAGCAGGACTTATCCAGCAGGGGAGATCCGGGATGAAACTCATCACCGCTATCATCAAGCCATTTAAGCTCGACGACGTTCGTGAGGCATTGGCCGACAACGGCGTTCAGGGCATTACGGTCACTGAAGTTAAAGGTTTTGGCCGTCAGAAAGGGCATACCGAGTTGTATCGTGGCGCGGAGTACGTCGTCGACTTTCTACCCAAGGTAAAAGTGGAAGTGGCCGTAGACGACGCCCGTTTGGAGAGCGTATTGGATGCAATCTGTAGTGCGGCTAACAGCGGCAAGATCGGTGACGGCAAGGTGTTTGTGACACCGCTTGAAGACGTTATTCGGATTCGGACAGGCGAGCGCGGTGCAGACGCCGTTTAACGCTGCTTTTTCGGATCATTTCTATAGTTCAACGGGGAACTTACAATGAATGAGTTGACTGATCTGAGCTACGCGCTCGATACGTTCTACTTTCTAATTTGCGGTGTGCTCGTCATGTGGATGGCGGCAGGCTTCTCCATGTTAGAGGCGGGCTTAGTACGCTCCAAAAACACCGCTGAGATCCTGACCAAGAATATCGCGCTGTTTGCCATTGCCTGCACCATGTATCTGCTGGTGGGCTACTACATCATGTACTCCAGCAGCGCTGGCGGCTTCCTGCCCAATCTGGGCTTCTTGATTGGCGCTGAAAACAGTGTGGATGCGGTTACCGCAGGCGGCGATGACGCGCCCTACTACTCCATGCGTTCTGACTTCTTCTTCCAAGTCGTGTTCGTGGCAACCGCCATGTCAATTGTGTCGGGTGCCGTCGCTGAGCGTATGAAACTGTGGGCATTCCTGGCCTTTGCTGTGGTAATGACCGCGTTTATCTATCCGGTGTCTGGCTACTGGACTTGGGGTGGCGGCTGGTTGTCTGAAGTGGGCTACTCTGACTATGCGGGTTCCGGCATTGTGCACCTTGCCGGTGCGGCGGCTGCGTTAGCGGGTGTGATCGTGCTAGGCCCACGTAAAGGTAAATACGGTAAAGACGGTTCTATCCACGCTATTCCCGGTGCCAACATGCCGCTGGCAACGCTGGGTACCTTCATTCTGTGGATGGGCTGGTTCGGTTTCAATGGCGGTTCCGAGCTTAAACTTGCGGCTGTCGATTCTGCTAACAACGTGGCACAGGTGTTTGTAAACACGAATGCAGCAGCGGCAGGTGGTGTGATTGCGGCACTGATCCTGGCCAAACTGTGGTTCCGCAAAGCTGACCTGACCATGGCATTGAACGGTGCCCTGGCTGGCCTGGTGGCCATCACCGCCGACCCGCTCTCTCCGACCGCACTGAGCGCTACCATTATCGGCGCGATTGGCGGCATCATCGTGGTCGCAGCCATCGTCACCCTCGATAAAGTGAAGCTGGATGATCCGGTCGGCGCGATCTCGGTTCACGGTGTTGTCGGTATCTGGGGCGTGCTGGCAGTGCCGCTGAACAATGACGGCGCATCATTCGGTGCCCAGATCATCGGTATCGTAGGTATCTTCGCTTGGGTATTCCTGGCCAGCCTGGTGGTATGGCTCATCCTGAAAGCCATCATGGGCATCCGGGTTAGCGAAGAAGAAGAGTATGAAGGCGTTGATATCGCTGAGTGCGGTCTCGAAGCCTATCCCGAATTTGGCATTAAGAAATAAACAGCGGCATTAAGAAATAATTTAATGCTGACCTAGTGAGCAGGCGTGCTCCTTCTGGCCTCCCCTTAGTGGGAGGCTTTTTTATTCTCTGCCGATAGCGGTGTATGCTGGTAGTTAGCGGTTAACGGCTGCAACATTAGCAGCCGTTCAACCCGACCCCATCATGGCCACCCAGTTAGAGGATATGGTAATGAAATTGATCACAGCGATTATCAAGCCGTTTAAGCTCGACGATGTACGCGAGTCGCTCTCCGATATCGGCGTTCAGGGTATTACGGTGACGGAAGTGAAGGGCTTTGGGCGCCAGAAAGGGCATACCGAGCTGTATCGTGGTGCTGAGTATGTGGTGGACTTCCTGCCCAAGGTGAAGCTGGAAGTCGCCGTGGACGACGACATGGTCGAGCAGGTGATTGATGCCATCACCCAGGTGGCGAACACAGGTAAAATCGGCGACGGCAAAATCTTTGTGATGCCGCTGGAGCAGGTGATTCGTATCCGTACTGGCGAAACGGGCAAAGACGCGGTTTAACGGTGAAGGGTAAGGTGTGAATGGTAAGTAGTGCCGAGTAGACAAAGCCCCTGTGGATGCTCTCCCCAGGGGCTTTACTCATAAAGCGATGGTGACAATTTTCTATTCACCCTTCACCCTTCACACAACGATTACTTCTCGACAAACGCACGCTCGATGACGTAGTCGCCCGGCTCGCCCATGCGCGGCGAGATATTCAGACCCAGCTCGTCAAGTAGCGCGCTGGTATCGTCCAGCATGGCGGGGCTGCCGCAGATCATCGCGCGATCCTGGCGCGGATCAATGGGCGGCAGGCCGGTGTCTTCAAACAGCTTGCCCGTACGGATATGGTCGGTTAGGCGCCCCATGGTGTGGAACTCCTCCCGAGTAACGGTGGGGTAGTAGACCAGCTTTTCAGCGATGTCTTCACCCAGGTATTCATGAGCTGGCAGCTCTTTGGTGATAAAGTCGGCGTAGGCTAATTCAGAAACTTCCCGCACACCGTGAACCAGCACTACCTTCTCGAAGCGCTCGTACACTTCAGGATCCTGGATCAGGCTCATAAACGGCGCCAAGCCGGTACCGGTGGAGAGCATGTAGAGGTTGCGGCCCGGCAGTAGGTCATCGCATACCAGTGTGCCGGTGGGCTTGCGGCTAACCATGATCTGATCGCCTACTTTCAGGTGCTGAAGGCGTGAAGTGAGCGGGCCGTCGGGTACTTTAATGCTGAAGAACTCAAGGTGGTCTTCGTAGTTGGGGCTGGCAATGGAGTAAGCGCGCATCAGCGGCTTGCCGTTCACTTCCAAACCAATCATCACGAACTGACCGGTTTTGAAACGCAGGCTGCGCTCGCGGGTGGTGCGGAAGCTGAACAGGGTATCGTTCCAGTGATGGACGCTAAGCACTTCTTCCAGAGCAAACTTACTCATGCCGTTTTCTCCATTAGTCGATGCTGGCGCTAGTCCGCATCGGTCATATTCTTAAAAAGAATAAAAATGATTAAATATGTTGCCAGCAAGTCTAAGCAAAGGGTGGTATATCTGTTAAGCGAATTATATTGATAACGGTTATCTGAAAAATAGATATAGATCAAATAAAGGTCAGACTCTATGCACTACACCCTGCGGCAGTTGGAAGTCTTTGTGGCGGTTGCTCAGCATGAGAGCGTCTCCCATGCGGCGCGGGCGCTGGCCATGTCTCAGTCGGCAACCAGCACGGCGCTTGCGGAGCTTGAGCGGCAGTTCGACTGCCAACTGCTGGATCGGATTGGTAAACGCTTAAAACTTAACGCACTGGGTTTTCAGCTGTTGCCCAAAGCGGTGGCGCTGCTGGATCGCGGCGAAGAGATTGAAGAGCTTCTACGTGGCCAGAAAGGGGTTGGGTCGCTGGATGTAGGGGCTACGCTGACCATTGGCAACTACCTGGCCACGCTGCTGATCAGCGATTTTATGCAGCGCCACCCCGGTAGCCGGGTGCGCTTGGCAGTGCGCAATACGCGCCATATTATCGAAGGCGTGCGCCAGCACTCGCTGGATTTAGGCTTGATCGAGGGGCAGTGCGACGATGACATGATCATCAGCCAACCCTGGGTGGAAGATGAGCTGTGCGTGTTTTGCTCGCCGCGACACCCACTGGCAGGCCGCGAGCACCTTGAACTTGAACAGCTGCTGCGTGAGGACTGGATTATGCGCGAAGAGGGCTCTGGCACCCGCATGACTCTGGAGCATGCCGCGCGCCACCGCCGCAGCCGGTTTAACACCCTGCTAGAGCTAGAGCATACGGAAGGTATTAAGCGTGCCGTGGAGTCAGGGCTGGGGATTGGCTGTGTCTCGCGCCTGGCACTGCGAGATGCCTTCCGGCGCGGCAGCTTGGTGCCGCTGCCTACGCCGGAGTTGGATCTAAAGCGTCAGTTTACGTTTATCTGGCACCGGCACAAATACCTCACCACCGGCGTGCGCGAATTTCTGCGCCTGTGCCGTGAAATGACCGCTGGGGCCAAGCGCAGCGACGATATTGCGCTGCCGCCGATTCCTTAAGCGTTTATCGCTCAGTCAATTCGGGAGCAGGCAACTGATGGTTGCTAGGGGCGTTTTTTGGCTCAAGTGTAAAGCCGCCTACCAGCGCAGCGAGCCTATCCGCCTGATCGTTTAGCTGTTCAGCGGCGGTCGTCGACTCCTCCACAAGCGCGGCGTTTTGCTGGGTCATTTGGTCTAGGTCGGTGACGGCAATGCTCACCTGGCTAATGCCCTCGCTTTGTTCTCGAGCGGCCGTACTGATATCTCCCAACATTTGCGTTACCCGCGTGACGCTTTCTGCTAATTCGTGCATTGCCGACTCCGCATCTCGAACCATTTGGGTGCCGCTTTCAACCTTGCCAGCCGAAGTATTAATACGCTGGCGGATATCCTTGGCGGCTTCGCTACTGCGAGAGGCTAATTTGCGAACTTCGTCGGCGACCACGGCAAACCCACGACCGTGTTCGCCAGCCCGGGCGGCTTCCACAGAAGCATTCAGGGCAAGCAGGTTAGTCTGAAAGGCGATGCCGTCGATGACGGTCACGATGGCCTGAATTTCATCGGAATTGGAGCGAATATCATCCATCGTTGCCACGACTTGCTCAAACGCGCTGTCGGTACGCGAGGCTAACTGCGAGGCGGTTTGTGAAAGCCCACTGGCTTCTTGCGAGGCGTGAGTGGTATGGCTAACGGTGCTGCTGATTTCTTCCATCGCAGAGGAGGTTTGCTGCAGGCTGGCAGCGGCCTGTTCAGTGCGCCGTGAGAGGTCGTGGCCACCTTGAGTAATTTCATTAGCCGCGTGGTTGACGGCTTCACTACTACGGCGCACATCCAGCAGAATAACCTGAATTTTTTCTGCAAAGGCATTGAACTGCTCAGCTACCGCGGCACTTTCATCTCGCCCATGCACCGGTAGACGTTGGGTAAGGTCACCATGGCCTGAAGCAATCTCTGCCATGCGGCTTGCAAGCCGCTTAAGAGGCCGTGCGATTCGCCCGCCAATCCACCATAGCGCTGCCACCCCCAATGCTGCCAGAAGTAGCCCTACTACCGTCATGCCCAGCGTATTTTGCTGGCGCTGCTCGCTGAGAACTGCTTGCAGCTCGCCTAACTCCGCAAGCGCTACGTCTTCAGGGAGCTGGAGTACCAACACCCAGGGGAGGCGAGTATCGCCAATGGTAATAGGCTGATAGCGCTGCAGTAGACCATCGTTAACGCTGCTTTGCAGGCTACCTTGCTCTGATGCCTCTCGGATGCCCGCGAGAATTGTACTGCTAAGGGAGTCACTGGCAGGCGAGCCCAGACTCTCTACGCCTGCCGTGTCGGCGACTAGCCCCCCACTTCCCGCGACGAGAGCCATGCGCCCAGCGCCTTCGTATAGCGCTTGGTTGGCATCGCTTAGCAGGGTTTGGATAAAGTTAAGGGAGAGGTCTACCCCCGCAACGCCACGAAACTCGCCATCCACCAAAATGGGGGCGTTAAACGAAGTGACCAGTTGCGTCTCGCCGCCATAGTCATAAGCCGCCGGATCGATAATGCAGGGAACTAGGGTTTCACGAGGGCAAAGATAGTATTCTCCTTCCCGAACGCCGCTGGGAAGGCGTTCTTCACTCTCCATGGTATCTCCCAGCGGCAGCACTTCTAGCGTTTCATCCTCGGTGCGGTACCACCAGGGCATAAAGCGACCGCTACCGTCATGGCCATAGCGCTCATCTCCTGCATATCGTGCGTCGTCACCAAACGCATTGGGCTCCCAGCCGATAAATGCATCCAGCAGTGTCGGGTTGTCGGCCACAGTTTGGCGCACTAAGTTAGATAGTTCGCGGCGGTTCAGGTAAAGCGAGCGGCGCCCCTCTTCATCCTCCATACCCATCAAAGCATTAGTAGTCGCCAATTGATTGGCGATAGTCATGGCATTGTTGAGTTCGCGCTGAATACGCCCGCCCTCTGCTTCGGCAATGGCATCCAAGCGCGCATTCAATGCACTTTCCATCAATGCGCCGGTATGCTCATTCACCGTTTGCTGGGTGCGGGCCGCGGCGACCAAGTTATAGATGACTAGCGCAGCCACAATCGCGAGCAAGCAAGGGCCCGCAAGTGCGACGACAAAAGAGCGTAACGAACGAAAATGCATAGCGTTACCCCTTAAGTAATGTGATGGCGGCGGTTGTCATGTGCTTGGTACTGCACTTGCAGGGCAGGTGCCGCGGCGTGAGACAGCTTAAAACTACTGATAGTGCCTGCCAGATGATCGGCCTGTTCTTTTAGCTGCTCGGCGGCGGTCGTGGACTCTTCCACCATGGCCGCGTTTTCCTGAGTCATGCGATCCAGTTCTGCGACGGCAATGTTGACCTGATTGATGCCATCGCTTTGCTCGCTGGTGGCCGCATTGATCTCCTCCAAAACATCGGTAACGCGGGTAATATGCGCGACGATGTCTTGCATGGTAGATCCCGCATTACGCACTAAAGTGGTGCCATTGTTAACCTTGGTTTGAGAGTCCTCAATCAGCTTTTGAATATCGTTGGCGGCATCACTGCTACGCCCAGCCAGCTTGCGTACTTCGTCGGCCACCACGGCAAAACCACGGCCATGCTCGCCAGCGCGGGCAGCTTCCACCGACGCGTTAAGCGCCAGCAGGTTGGTCTGGAATGAAATGCTGTTCATCAAGGTGACAATCTCACCGATCTTATCCGAAGCGTGGGTAATGTCTTCCATGGTGGTCACCACATTTGCTACAACCTTCCCACCTTCGTTGGCTACCTCTGAGGCGGTTTGGGAGAGCTTGTTGGCTTCTTTTGCGGATGCAGCCGTGTGTTGAACCGTGCTGGTGATTTCCTCGATCGATGCAGAGGTCTGCTGCAGGCTAGCGGCAGCGTTATCGGTGCGACGGGATAAGTCCTGACCACCCATGGCGATCTCATTGGCCGCGTGGTGAACAGATTCACTGCTGGTGCGTACATCAATTAATACGGCCTCCATTTTACCTACGAAACGGTTGAAGGCCTTGGCAATTTGAGTGACTTCATCATTACCCTCTTCGGGCAAGCGTCGGGTTAAATCGCCCTCTCCCGATGCGATATCATCCATCGCATTACGAACTCCCAGCAAGCGGCGTAGCAGCAGAGAAAGCAGCAAACCGAAGACCACTGCCGTGATTGCGGCCACAATCAGCAGCGTGACTATCGATGTAGTGGCGATGGCGCGCAGGCCCGCTGTTGCCTCGTGTTCGTCCAGTGCCACAATCAACTGCCAGCCACTGCTACCACCCACGTTATTGCCCATTAGCAACGTATCGCTGTTTTGCAGTGAAAGCGATTGGGGTTCATCGGCTTGGGCGATTTCGCTAAGCCGGGTGTTGGTCAGTTCATCGCTCAAACGTGTGGAAGGTTCGAGCGTCATGTCAGCGTCAGGATGTGCGATCAGGGTGCCGTCTTCAGTGGTTAAAAAGCCGAAACTGGACGGCGTAGGGGCAATGCCGGTAACAATTTCGATCACATCCTCGATAGTAATATCCGCACCAATGACTGCAGCCAGCTGCCCATTACGGTAGAAAGGGCGTGCAAAGGTAACGATTAAGCCCCCCGTTTGGGCATCCGTGTAAGGTGCCGTAATAATGGTCTCTTGCGCTTCGGCTGCGCCTTGGTACCAGGGCCGCTGACGCGGGTCGTAATCGCTGGGGGGCTGCCATCCATCGGAAAAAATAGCGTCTGGTGTGGAAGGATAAGCAATGTAGGCTGTCATAAAGCTGCCTGAGCCAGCCAGTTGTTGAAGTGCGGCAAGTGGGTCATCGCTATTGGCTGCATCATCCATGCTGGAAAGCATGGTATAGCGTGCGTTAAACCACTCGTTGATAGCTTGCGTATTACCGTTAACCACGGCGCTAAGATTGCGCGTTATTTGCTGGCTATTATGGTGCTTTACGGTGGTGTAACTGGCAATGCCGTTAATCACCAGAGCGAGGGTAATCGCCACTAATGCAGCCAATAGGATGCGTGCTCGGAGGGTAGATAGCATGGTCGCTCTCGACGTAGAAGTGCATGTCAGTACTCAGGGGGAGGTACCGTTTATAATGTCTTCTAGGCTATCGGCGAGAGCGACCCTTTCTTTAGTCTTACATGGTCTTTAAGTTTTGGATATTACTAGCGTAAATCACTAACTGCTTGTTGAATATCGGCCATTGAAGCTTTACTTAGATCTTTTGATAGGGAATGAATCACCAGCTTTTGGGTAGGGGCATCGAGTTTATCGCGTAAAAGCCCTAAAAATTTAGGTGGCGCCACCATAATGAGCTTCTTCATACTGTTGCCTACTCGAGCACTATAAAGTCGCTGAGCGACCTCTTTCGCAAACAACTCGTTTTCGTGCTTAGTAGCCGTTCCCTCTTCGCCAGCCGAGCGAGAGGTAGTGGACATCGACTCATGCACATCGCCTCGACCGTCGGTGACCAAGTCACCTTCGTGTAGACGTCCTTCAGCGTGAACCATGCTTTCTTGCTCTGCCAACGTTAAGGCATCTCGGGTAAAAATGCGTGCGCGAGCGGCGTCGGCTACCACGATATAGGTTGTCATCGCTGTGCATACTCCATGTCGTTGATGGTCATCTAACCATGGCAAGCGTTTGGCGTTAGGTCAAACGCTTGCCTCGGCTTAAGCAACGTGGGTTACAGCACCTTGCTACGCAGCAAGCTGGTGACGGCTTCACCAATCAGTACCAGCACAATAATGGCAATCAAAATGGTCGCCACGGTAGGCCAGGCAAAGGTGTCAATTGCGCCCTGGAGGATAACGCCGATACCCCCGGCGCCCACCAACCCAAGTACCGTCGATTCGCGGATATTGATATCCCAGCGGAGGATGACGATGGCAAAAAACGCGGGCATGACCTGAGGCACGATTGCATAGGCGACCACTTTGGCCTTGGAGGCCCCGGTGGCTTCCATGGCCTCTACGGGGCGCCGGTCAATCTCCTCTATTGCTTCGCCCATCAGCTTGCCGATAAAGCCAATCGAGCGAAACATGATGGCGAGTATACCCGCTAATACCCCAGGGCCAAAAATGGCCACGAACAGCAGCGCCCAGATGATGGTGTTCACCGAACGGCTTGAGACCAGAATGAAGCGACCAAACCACAAACAGGCGCGGTTGGGGGTAGTATTCTGGGCGGCGATGTAGGCCACCGGGAGCGCCAGGAAAATCGTCAGAAAGGTAGCCAGCGTAGCGATATGCACGGTCTCGATCAGCGCTGCGATAATGCCATTGAGCCCCGCCGCACTGGGTGGCCACATGCGTGCGCCAAGCCCGGAGATTTGGTTGGGCGCATCCCACACCCAGGGCCAGAAAATATCAATATCGCGCACCGCCCAAACCACTAACATCAAGGTAGCTAGCAGAACGGCGTAACGAATCAGGCGCTGTTTGCGGTCATAGCGTTGCCAAATACGATCGGCAAGCTGCTGTGCGTGATCTACCATATTTTTTTCCTTACCCAGCCGCTGACACCTTCACTGAGCAAAATGACCGCGATGATAATGAGCAGAATCGCAAAGGCGAAATCGTAGTCGTAACGCCCAAAGGCATTCATCAGGGTGCCGCCAATGCCGCCTGCCCCAACGATTCCGACCACCGCTGATGCGCGCAAGTTACTATCCAATTGGTACATGGATAGCCCTACCTGGCGTGGCAGAATTTGCGGAAAGACCGCATAAAACAGAATGGCCACATAGCCTGCGCCGGCGGCTTTCATCGCCTCTACTTGGCCCCAATCAATCTCCTCGATCTCTTCGGCGAGCAACTTGCCCACAAAGCCGATGGAGTAGAGTGTCAGAGTCAGAATACCTGCGAGTGGGCCAAATCCAACGGCAGCGACAAACAGGATGGCAACAATTACCGGATGAAAGCTGCGCGATACGATAATCACCGACCGGCCAATCACATAGATAGGCATTGGGGCGATATTACGTGCCGCCATCACGGCAAAGGGAATAGAGAGTAAAACCCCCAATAGCGTCGCCAGAATGGCGATTTGAAAGCTCTCTTTAAAGCCTGTCAGCAGCAGCTCGTAGCGCTCTAGGCTGGGTGGGAAGCCGCCGCTAAATATGCGTGCCGCGCGGGGCAACCCTTCAGAGATCCGCGCCCAGTTGAACGGCAGCGAGCCGAACGCCCAGACCAGATAAACCACGGCAACCACGATTAACCCATAGCGTAGCAACGGGTTGGCAATGAACGGCGGCTTTCGCCAGGTGCGGGGCGCCGTTGAAGGGGCCTCAGGCGGAGTCATGTGAGGGTTCCTCCGCTGGCGTATCAGTAATCGCATCGTCCGGCGCTTCAATGCCACCGTAGATGGCGTCTAACGCGTCTTTGTTGAAATCGGCAGGCAACCCATCAAAGATCATCTTGCCGTGGCGTAGGCCCACAATCCGCTCGGTATAGGTTTTGGCCTGTGCGACGTTGTGAATATTGATGAGTACTGGCAGCGAGAGCTCACTGGCCAGGCTTTGCAGCAGTATCATGATTTGCTCGGAGGTGCGTGGATCCAGCGAGGCAGTTGGTTCGTCCGCCAGCAGAACATCAGGCTCCTGCATCAGGGCTCGCACGACGCCTACCCGCTGGCGCTCGCCACCGGATAGCTCATCAGCGCGCTTGTTGGCGTAATGAGCGATTCCCACCCGCTCCATTAGCACAAACGCACGCTCAATATCTGCCTGAGGGTAGCGGCGCGATATCGCTTGATAGAGATTCACATAACCCAACCGCCCGGCCAACACGTTCTCCATCACGGTCAAGCGATCCAGTAGGTTAAAGCCTTGGAACACCATGCCGATCTTGCGGCGAGCACGGCGCAGCTCGGCGCCTTTCAGGTTCACCAGCTCATTGCCGTTGAGTTTGATAGAGCCGGAGGTTGGTTCGACCAGACGATTGATACATCTCAGCATGGTGCTTTTGCCCGCACCCGAGGCGCCTACGATAGAAACAACGCTGTTTCCCTCTACCTTGAGGTCAAGCCCTTTCAGCACGGCTTCATCGTGGCCATAACGTTTGACCAGATTGGTAATTTCCAGCATGTGTCCGCTTCCATCGTCGAGACAATAACCGCACCGCCGGCGGCGGTGCGCTACGTTTACTCTTCCAGGTTTTCTGGCGTATAGCTCACGTTATTGGCCGCTTGGATGGTACGAATTACCTGCCAGTTGTCTTGGTAGTTGATGGGTATGAATTTCTCGACGCCCTCAAACTCTTCACCAAGTTCGGTGCCGACAAAATCAAAGCTAAAAAAGGCTTCCTCTATTTTCTCGACCAGGTCGGGATGCAAGTTGTGCGCGTAGTTATAGGAGGTAGTGGGGAAACGGTCGGATTCGTAGATCAGGCGCACGTCTTCTTCATCGTAAAGACCGCGTGCTGCCATCCGCTCGACGACTTCTGAGGCCACGGGGGCCGCGTCGTAATCCTTGGCCACCACGCCCAGCATGGATTGGTCGTGGCTACCCGAATAGACCACTTCGTAATCCTCATCGGGGGTGATGCCGAGTTCCGGCAGCAGCGCACGAGGGGCTAAATTGCCCGAGTTTGAGGTGGGTGAGGTATGGGCAACGCGTTTGCCTTTGAGATCCTCAACCTCATGGATATCAGAGTCAACATGAGTAAATAACTGCAGGGTGTAACCGAATTGGCCGTCATCAGAGCCCATCAAGGCAAACGGCACGGCACCGGCCAAATTCACCGCAAACGGCGTAGGGCCAGTGGAGAAGCCAGCGATATGCAGCCGACCGCTGCGCATGGCTTCAACTTGGGCAGCGTTTGACTGTACGGCGAAGAAACGCACATCCCGTTCGGTAACCTCGGCCAAGTGATCGATAAACGGCTGCCAGATATCCGAATAGATAGCCGGATCCTCCACGGGGGTATAAGCAAAAATCAGCGTGTCTGGATTGACCCACTCAGCCTCATCGGCAGGGCGATCCGCCACCATATCGCCATCTTCATCACAATAGATGGTATCCAGGGCGCCACGTTCGCACTCCGCGAAGGCATGGGTAGAGAGCAGGGTGAGCGGTAGTAGGGATGTAGCGATAAGTATCGCAAGCGGGCGCTGGCGGAAGAGCGAAGTTGTCATGGTGAGCCTCGTTTGTGCGTTATTGTTGTGTTCTTGCTATGGGTCAGGCTGTATTTCCTTGGCTGCGTTTTGCCACTATTGAAAGCGGAAACTGTTTCGTAAGTGGACATTCCGCGTCAAGGATGGTTATTTTCGAAAGTAGACACCTTCAATCTAGGGTTTGTGACAAACTTATGTCAAATACTTTACAGCCGCTCTCCGACCATTGGCGCAACCGCTATTTATTCATGCGCCACGGCCATAGTCTGGCTAATCAACAGAGGGTGATTGTCAGCTCGCCGGGGCGCGGGGTGGAAAACTTTGGTCTCTCCGAGCATGGTGAGCAACAGCTTGCCCAGCTCGTTGCCGACTGGCAGTGGCCTGTGCCGACCCGCGTGGTGCATTCAGACTTTTTGCGTACCACCCAAACCGCTGCCCATGTGGCGGCCAGGTTCGAGTTGGTACCCAGCGTGGATACGCGCTTGCGGGAACGAAATTTTGGCGAACTAGAGGGGTTGGGGGACGAGCACTATCCCAGTGTATGGGCGTTAGATGCCGAGGATGCTGAACACCAGCACCATGGAGTAGAAGCGTTGAGCCGGGTGGCGAGCCGTATGCAGGCGGTGATCGGTGATTGGGAACAACAGGTAAGCGGGGAAGTCATTCTGCTCGTCAGTCACGGTGATCCGCTGCAAATTCTGCTGACTGCCCTGGCCGGGAAACCGCTGACGTCCCACCGTGAGCAAACCCCGTTAGCACCCGCTAGCATTACTCTTTATGGGCATGGCGTGTAATCCACTAAAAGCTGTGTGGTAGTCTCTAAGAAAAGTAAAGAGAACCTGCTATGCCTGCTCCTTTTTCGCCGGATGCGCCGAGCCTGCTGAATGCCCTTGCTGTGGGCAGCCGCGCGCTCATCGACGCGCACTTTTGGAGTGAGGGCGTCGATCAGCTATTGGCGGCGCTAGGGGAAGCGTCGGGTGTCAATCGGGTGTGGATATTTCAAACCATAGAGCGCAACCCAAACGGTGTCTTGCAGGATTTTGTTTTTGAGTGGGCATCTTCATCGCACTATCGTGAGCGAACGCAAAAACGCTTTCGCTTTTTTACCACGCTGATCGACGATCCCGAGTATGAGGAAATGGTCAATCGTCGGGAGCGTGGTGACTCGCACACCTGTATTACCTCGCAGGTGGATTTGGGGTCGCTGCGCGACAATTTGGAAAGCCAGTCGATTTTATCGATGGTGACCGTTCCGATTATGGTGGATGGTCAGTGGTGGGGCACTTTGGGCTTCGATGACTGTGAGCGTGAAGTTGACTGGGAGGGAGCGGGGTTGCAGGCGCTAGTGATCGGCGCTGAACTGATCGCTTCGGCTATTTATCGTCAGCAGCTTACCCGCAGGCAGCGGCAGGTTGATCTGCTGCAGCAGGTCGCCGCCTGCGGCACCTGGGAGATTAATACTCGCAGTGGCGCAACCTGGTGCTCTTCGGCGTTGCTGCTTTCGCTGGGTTATCCTGGTGATTATGCAAGGCTCCCATTGCGCCGCTTACTGGCTCACGCCATGCCCACTGACCGCTTACGGGTGTTTGGTTTGATCCGCGAGTGCCAACAGCGGCTGCAAACCCAATGCCGCATTGATGTTCAGCTCAGGGTCGCATCCGGGCAATGGCGTTGGCATGAGCTGGTGATGGAAAGCTACTACTCCGATGATGGCTATTTAGCGCGTATCGGCGGCCTAGTCATCGATATTAGTCAACGTAAAAAAAGCGAAGAGCAGGCCTGGGCGGCGGCGGAGTTTGACGCCTTGACCGGCACACGCAACCGACGTGGCTTGGCTAATCACTTAGCACAACTCAATGAGCAAGCTGAAGCGGCAGCCTATTATTTGCTGATGATTGATATTGATTACTTCAAACATATCAATGATCGCTACGGTCACCCCGCGGGGGATACGCTGCTGGTGGAGATGGCAAAGCGAGTACACGAGGCCCTGCGGCCCGAGGATTGTCTGGCAAGGTTCGGCGGTGAAGAGTTTGCTGTTACGGCGGGTGATTTATCGCACCAACAGGTAGTCCAGCTGGGTGAGCGTATTCGCCAACGAGTAGCCCAGCAGCCGTTTTACCTGACGGCGGGTGATTCGCAAGCGCCGATGATGGTGACACTCACCGTCAGCGTGGGGATTGCACCTCTGGCGCTCACCAGTGATTTAGACCACAGTCAGGCAGTAGCCGTTGCCCAGGCCGACCAAGCGCTCTATGCCGCCAAAGAGGCGGGGCGAAATCGCGTTGTGGCTCACTGGCAGCCGTGATGACGACGACTGATGAGGTTTATTGCTGCGACGGTGGAATCCAGGCAATCATATCGACTTCCACATCAGCGCCGCCAGCCAGGCCGGTTACCCCGATACAGGTGCGGGTGGGTAGAGGCTGGGGAAAGTAACTGGCGTAGACCTTATTCACTTCGTCGAAGTGGCCCATATTGGTAATGAACACCCGGGACTGCACCACATATTCGAAGGCACTTCCGACTTCTTCCAGCACAATCGCCAGGTTCTGCATTACCCGATGAGTCTGTTCGGTGAAGGTGCCCAAAAGCATCTCGTTGGTCTCTGGCACCGTCGGCATCTGGCCAGTGATAAAGACCAGATCACCTACGCGGCAGGCGTGGGAAAAAGGCGCAATCGGTTGCGGGGCGCGGTCGATAAACAGCTTTTCAATCATGTTTTTATCCTTTTTTAATGTTTTTAAAACATCATGGGCCTCAAGTGAGGCCCATGATGACGAACTTATCCACAGCTGCTTTGTCGCTGGGGCTGTGTATTAATGCCCCAGAATCTGGCTTAAGAACAGCTGGGTACGTTCAGACTGCGGGTTGTTGAAGAACGGCTCTGGCGCGTTCTCTTCAATGATTTGCCCCTGATCCATAAAGATCACCCGGTCGGCGACGGTTTTGGCGAAGCCCATTTCGTGGGTCACGCAGATCATGGTCATGCCCTCTTCCGCCAGTTCCACCATAACGTCCAGCACCTCTTTGATCATCTCGGGGTCGAGGGCGGAGGTGGGCTC
>Ga0208919_1000553_pt1 | contig 24917 bp, 38 predicted proteins | sample 4_EtaG_FD_184076 | JGI IMG/M metagenome (GOLD analysis project Ga0208919, IMG submission 184076) | Marine viral communities from the Subarctic Pacific Ocean - 4_ETSP_OMZ_AT15127 metaG (SPAdes) (version 3) | ecosystem: Environmental > Aquatic > Marine > Oceanic | place: Pacific Ocean | collected...
AGTAAACACCATACCTGATAGGTCACTAAGTTTTCAGGTAGTATTTACAGGGTGTGAAATAGACAGGGAAGATGGCCCTGACGAAAACATTCATGGCGGTGCAATGTGGGCTAGGATGCCGATACAGGCCCTAGTAGCCGATGTTCCCGTAGAGGAATGGCCCGAACCAATGGATGATCATCTATGTCAGCCTTGGGATTGTGAGTCTAGACATCACAGTGTAGTAGTGATGGATAGGGTAAGCTCCTCCCCTTGGTTGTGTAAGATAGATGGTGAGTTTCACACTGGTAAGTATATGTTTACTGTGGATTACACTGATCACGAAATAGCAGATGATCCAGCGCAACACAAACAGTCTCATGTAATCCAACTACTGGATGCAGAGAGATGGACAGGGAATATAGTAGCACTGCCAAACAATAGGGTAAGAGCAACTAGTCCTGCCTTGTGGCGAACAGGAGAGGGTGTACCTGACTTTGCACCTTCGCAATGGACACACTCAGCAGAATCCCATGAGTCCTATCTAGATCCATCTGTGACTTTCAATAACCTATACTCAGATAACTAAGGATATACTATGAGGCGTATGACTGATGAAGGTTTAGATTTAATTAAGTTATACGAGGGTTATAGTTCCTCCCCGTATCTTTGTCCTGCACAACATTGGACCATAGGATACGGGGCTATCTGGGGCATGGATGATACAAGAGTTAAAGAAGATCACCCTGATATAAACGAAGATCAGGCAGATTATTTATTAAGAAGAGATGTAAAGAAGTCTGAGATGGCAGTTCTCAGGCACATACGAGTTCCACTAGAGGATGGACAGTTCAACGCTCTATGTTCATTCGTATTTAATCTAGGCAGTGGTGCGCTACAAAGCAGCACACTAAGACGTAAGATAAACAGGGGAGACTACATTGGTGCAGCTAACGAATTTCCAAGGTGGGTATTTGCTGGAGGTAGAAAGTTAAAAGGATTGATAAGAAGGAGAGAACATGAACGCTTGATGTTTATTGGATGAATTACGCAATATCATATAAGCACTGGTATCCTCCCTAGTAAGGGAGAGAGTATAATTAAGGAGAAGACATGGCTACTAAAAAGAAAAGTAAAAGTAAAGTAAACCAAGCTGGTAACTATACTAAACCCACGATGCGTAAAAATCTATTCAATAGAATAAAAGCTGGTGGTAAGGGAGGAAAACCTGGGCAGTGGTCTGGTCGCAAAGCTCAGATGTTAGCCAAACAATACAAAGCAAAAGGTGGAGGATACAAGTAATGACTATGAAAAAGTACAGCCCAAAGCAAAAAAAATTGGCTAGAGTTGCATCACCTAGAAATAAAATAACTGGTGCAGACCTTAAAAAGTTAAGAGGTGGAAAAAAGAATGGCTCTAAAAAAATCACAAAAAAGTCTTAAAAACTGGACTAAACAAAAGTGGCGTACCAAATCAGGTAAGCCATCTACTCAAGGGCCAAAGGCTACTGGGGAAAGATACTTACCGTCAGCTGCTATCAAGTCACTTAGTTCTGCTGAGTATGCAGCTACGTCTAAAGCAAAACGTAAAGGAACAAAGGCTGGTAAACAACACGTAAAACAGCCTAAGAAGATAGCAAAGAAAACTAGAAGCTATCGTAAATAATGAGGATGAGACATGGAAGATACGTGGTCAGTTTTGGTTTCAGGATGGCCTATAGCGTTTGGTATAATAACGCTGATTATAGTACTGGCAAAGATGCACGGTGAGTTAGAGACATTGAAAGAAAAAGTAAAAGTCTTATTTGATTTATGGAATAGTAGAGGTAAATGAAAGAGCTTACAGATATAAACAGTATGTCTATAGAATTTGTAGAGCTAATAACTCCTATGCTAGTTATTATGTTAGCCTTGATACTTACTCTTATGGTCAGAGACTTTGCTACTAACTTTATGAACGGAATTAAGTTTAGAATGCACTCTAGTTTTAACGAGGGTGATACTTGTTTGCTAGATGGTGAGCGAGGTATCATAGTCAAGATAGGATTCTATGAGACAATAATACAGATACATAATGGTAGGGGTACAGTTTGGCGATACTTACCCAATGATCGTATAAAATTCTACAAATTAGAAAAAATTATTAAGGATATAGAAAAAACGGACTCGTAGGATGAGGCACAAGGGGGTGCTAAGATACCCTCTGGTAGGTAGTGTCCAGATTATAGTCACTTCTTCTGTAGACCCCCTTAAAATGCCTTACGTTTGATTTGCCTATTTTTACCAGCTTTTAGCACCTTCTTTTTTCATTTGCTCACCTGTAAAGCCTGAGTCCACCCAACATAGTAACTGAGATGACTCTGGTCTTACAATAGCAGCAGTCCACGTTCCAGATGTAGCGTTAAGAAATATAAATGTTACGTGTCCTCTAGCTGATATTCCACGAAATACTATTTGTTCTCCGTGTTTTTCTTGAATATTAATTTTAGCCTCTGCCAAATCTTTGCAACCTGATTGCATGGGTGCTTGACTATACGATGCTGAAACATTGAATGCAATAATACATAGAGCAACTAAACCTCCGATAAATATTTTAGTCATATTAAGAATATCCTTTTTAAATGATTTATAAGATAGTCCTTGGCTCTATTTAATACTTCTAAATCATCATCAAAACCACCCAAAGCACGATTGCATTTGTGACACAACCATCCCCTAAATGTTTCTGTATCGTGACAATGATCTAAAACCCAAGGCCCATTTCTTGTGTTACCTTTGCCTTTTACTTTTTCTGCATCCCCACAACAGATGGGGCAAATGTATCCCTCTTTTGGCATACCATGTTCTTCTCGCAACCTCTCTCTTACTTTCTGTAATTCATTGTTACAAGCCTTGCATTCAGGTCGTAGAAAGTTAGCACCTGAACTTGGTGAAAATGCAGAGAGGGGTAGATATATATTGCACTTGCAACACACCTTACCCTCACCTGCACCTAGATCCTCATGTTCTATGGGAAATAAATTTAATTGCATAACTATTAATCTTCCTCATTTTGTGAGCCTGTCCTTGCCTCAACATAAGAACCACACTTTGGACAACTAAGATTAGCTATTATGCCATTACCTTCTAATCCATAGTCTTCAAAGTCGTGATCTCCTCCCCATATTAATTGCTGATCAGGGCCACAAAACCAACAGTTCATATCATGCAACCTTATTTATTCTGTTTAAATTAATAAAGTATTGCCTGTTATAACCTCGTTCCCACTCTTTGTGTTCAAGAGATTTTAACCTGTATGGGTTATAACTATTTACTCTAAAGCCCTCTCTTCCTTCAAAGAATGCTTTTTCATTAAGGTGCTTACGTCTTTTCTTGTGTGTAGACCTGTGTCTGTTAAACACCACATACTCCTCCTGTACCGCTAATCTCACATATATCGTGAGTCTCTACGTGTTCGTCAAACTCTTCTCCAAGTTTATCTACTGCTTCAGAATAAGGAACAGAGGTAAGAGGTTGACCACCTCTAGATCCATCAGGGTACACTGTAAAGCCCCTTAGTCTATGTGCATATTTAGCTAATGTATCAGCGAAGTCATCTACTACATCTGGGTTATTTAATTTAGTACCCCATGCAGGTAGATTGATCGTTGAACTAATGGACATATCGACGTAGTCCTGTACGTCTGCTTGAAAGCGCATACGCCGTTTGTAATCTTCTGCTAAATCTAGTGCAGATTCTATACTCTCAGGATCTACGTCATAGGTATCTATTAACTCTTGTGCAGAGGAGTCTACCACATATTGATACTTCCATCTGTGTCCTCCCGTAAGATACCTTCTCTTATACGCAACAGCAAAGATAGGTTCTATCCCACTGGAGCTACCAGCAAGTATACTAATAGAGCCAGTAGGAGCAATAGCACGGTTCGCCACGGGCCTAGATATTGATAGTGCATCCGCAAATCGTCTAGATACATCATCACTGACTCCTTTGTATATTGCCAACCAACGGTGAAGCTCTCCAGTAACCTCATACTTTTCTCCTTTTTTAATTAACCATTCATGTAATCCCATTATACCTAAACCTAATCGTCTATTCTTTTCTCTAACATCATAGACTTTTTGATAAGGTAATTCTGCTCTCAATGTTCCGCATATTAAAAACTTTGTAGCTAAATCAACAATCTCTGCTAGTTCAGATATGTCTTCAATCCTGCCAAAATTAATACTACCAAGATTGCATACATCACTGTCATCGCTACTGCACACCTCAGTACAGGCATTACGCAGTGTTTCATTTTCATCCTCCATAAAATTAAAACTAAACCCAGGCTCTCCTGTACGCATGGCTTGAGCTATGTTTTCTTTAAATGTATCTCCATACCCTTCGCCATTCCAATAGTTTAGTAACCACTCTGTATCATAGTTAATAGATATGTTTGTCATATCCAATGGTGCAGGAAAATTAAAGTCCTGCTCTTTTATTTGCTTTAGTGTAAATCCAGTATTTCCAACTGGCATAGTATCCCAATTCTTTGCGTTAAGAAATGTTGATACATCTTTGTGTTTCCAATTAAGTGATGCGTATATGGCAGACCTACGACTACCTCCTTGCATCACCTTTTGGCCTATACTATTAATCATTTGCATCTTGGGGATAGGGCCAGATGCCAGACCACCAGACCCACCAAGAACTTTACCTGATTCTCTATACACAGAATAGTCTACCCCGATGCCACCCCCCGTCATCAAGCAAGATTCCGCTTTCCAACTCAAGTTAGCCCAATCCTCTCGTGTGTCTTCCTCTGCCTTTAGTAGAAAACAATTGTTATAAAATCTTTTCTTTCGTCCTGCATAGTAAAGATACCTACCACCAGGAATAAACTTCAACTCATCTATATATTTAGTAAGAGCATCCTGTTCGTCCATAGTCATTAGGTTTTGCTCACCAGAACGTAATGAACCGCATACATCTTTCACTAAAGTAGAAGCTAGATCAGACCACGTTTCACACCCATCGTGAGCATACTTATATTTAAATATATCTTCTGAGAATTTATTTCTAAATTGAGGATTGTTGTTAGATTTAAATGATGACACTTTATATATTCCTTTCGTTTTCTTCTTCCTCTACACATTCTATTAGTTTATTTAAATACCATTGTGCCTTCTTTAAATCCTCAGTAGGTTTACCTTTGTAATCAAACCGCCAAAGATACTTCAGTATGTTGCCTTGCAGGTAATATTTAAAATTAGGTAGTAGTGCAGCTTCTATTGCATCTATGCATTCTATCCCACTCTGATTATAATGTGGTGGGTTGTTTACCATATCCTTCATAGTATTATTTTCCGTTTGCTATTTCTCTTGCTTCTTCTGGGGAGTACCCCTCTTCAAATATTAATTCATATATAAAGAGATCACGGGCATTGTATGTATCGTCATACTGTTCGTAGTCCTCATACTCTTCTTCTTGTTCTTTTTTCATGTGTATGTCCTAGTGTTTTGTTACGGGTGGGAAAGGAAAAGGTATGACGATGCCTTCAGCCTCTTCTTGTTCTTTCATTCTTTCCATGTCTTTAAACTTATCATAGTATATATCAAGCAAAACATCTAGTGCAGGTGGCTCAAGAACTGCAACAGCGCACATTGCTTTCATTATATCTGTAATGGTATCTATAGCAGAGTCTGATAGCTCTGACATATCTTCGTGAAGTATGGGTAGTATATCAAATTCAATTTGTTTTTCTTCGGGTATCTCTGCCTTTACTTTTATTAGTACGCACAGTTCGTTTGGTTGTAGGTTCATTCGGTTTTTTATTCTCATTTTTGCCTCTCTTTTTTTCGTTTATCCATTCTTCAGGTATAAGCTGATCGGCAAATATAAAACCGTATTTGTTACACCAATCGGCATACGTAGTTTTACTTCCTTTTCTTAGTTTGTTTCTTGAGTTAGAAAATACAAACCTTAAATCTAAATCAGGATATTGTTCTTTTACTAGTAAATGTTTTTGTCTATCCTGTACGGTAAATATACCTTTTGTTTCTACTACTATTCCGTTAGGTAACCAAAAATCTGGTGTATAATTTCTATGCTTTTCTGGTTGAACAAAGGGTATCTTTTTAATCTCATAGCAGTCTAGTATATTTAAGAAGGCTAGTTGTTCAGATACCCTTTCTTCTAAACCTGATCTAAAACCATGCGCTAATCTATAATCTAATGCGACCATAGTTTATTGAACCAAGGGGGCGATTATAAACATACGTTCTTTGTACATTTCCACCTACTGCATTTTTATATGATGCTTGGGCTTCTTGTAGGTTTTCCCATGCCTCACGTACTATAGCAGTCTGACGATGTTTTGCTTCATTTCTTAAATCACGTAGCTCGTTACTAAGTTCTAAGATACGTTCATTAAGATCCTCGTCTGTTAAATCTACATAAGGGTTTACATTTTCTTCTTGTGTATTCATGCTGCTTCCTCTCCCATGAAGTTTAATTCTGTGTATGCTACCATAGGTTTGCTCTTAGCCTTAGAGAATACTGACTCTCTCTCTTGCATATTAGGCCAACAACTAAATCTATATTTACACCAAGAACATTCCATACCAAGTTTTCTGTTTCCAGTAAGCACTCTGTTAAATGTTTCTGGCTCATCTTCAAAGCACCTTTCAAAGGGTGCATCTGAAACTAATGCATCTATTTTATTCTCTGCTTCTTTTAAAATGCTAGATACTTCTTCTTTAGTATCCGTGCTTTCTATTCTGTTAAGTTCACCAGTAGTTATGTTCATTGCCCATATACCACCAGCAGGTTTACCAGTAGCTGAAGCATATACGTGTAATTGTGTTACGTATCCAAAAGAATCTTTTTCTTTCAATGCATTCCAACTGACAAATTTATTTCTAAAAGCAAAGTCTGAAGTAGATTTTATGTCATCAATTCTACCATCATCAAAAGATAAATCTGCTTCTCCTGTTATTGTATGCTCACCTATTTTAGTAGTAAGATTTTGAGAAGACTTATATCCTTCTAGGTTAGTTTCTTTTATAACGCCCTTTAGTACCGCTTCTACTATATCTCCTAATATCATTCGTAGTAAGAAATTATATGAAAACGCTACTCCTTTTTCCCCTTTCTTTTCCATCTGTAATTGGCACAAGGGCCTACCAAGATTAGATGGTCTTATTTTAAATTCTCTTCTATTTGTTGAAGAAGCAAACTGTTTACGTAATGCATCAGCTACATCATTACATACGGTGGAGATAGTGTCCTCTGTCATGGACACCTCCCCATCCATATTTTTTTGAAGCCAACTAATAACCTTTGCTAACTTCAAATCCATTAAGCAGCATCCTCATTAAGATTTATAAAGTCATCATCCCCATCAGACCCTGCCGAACCACTTGCTGTTGTGTGTTTGTCCATAACCCATTTATTAATCTGAGCTATATGATCGTGAAACTTACCGAAAAGTTCTACAGTATCATCGTTCATAGAGTAGGAAGTATCATCTGTAATAGATATATCTATGTCATAGTAAGTGACACCGCCCGATACTTTTTTGCTCTTCATCTGTACTACTCTAGAATTAGGAAGAACACGTTTCTTTGAAACCATATCTAAGAAAAATTTAGATAGAGTTTTACCAGAGGTCTTACCTGATAGTTCTATTTCTACAGGCAATGTAATCTCAGTCTTCTTGCCCTCTTCATTAACACCCTTCATGGTTGCTTCGCCATAAAAGATAATCATTAGCCTACAAGATCGCAAAAACTCTTGCCTATCTTTGCTAAGAGACTTCCAATCTTTTATGTACTCTAGAGGTCTACCACACTGGAAGTCACCATCATCAGATGGGGCTTCATCGCGTGGCCCTTTAACTAATACAGAGTGTATGTAAGATCCCTGTACCTTGTCACCATCCTTAGTGGTGCGCTCCGCATACGCATCGTACCTTTTGTATCTGTAACGATGTTCATAATAACGAAAGGATATTTCCTTTGCGTATACTTTACCTTCATCACTAGTGACTGAGAAGTATCCAGATGGACAGATGATATCCCCATTACTGTCTTCTAAATTTTCCCTCTCTATTCTTAATCTAGCTAGAGAACTAGAAGAGGTAGACTCACCACCTGTTTCACCAAAACTTTTGGCTAACTCTGCTAATACAGCAGACTCTTCTATCTTAACTATTTCTTGTGTTTCAGCCATTCTTTTTCCTTTCTTTGTGTAAAGACAAGACCTTCAGTTATACATAAAACAACCCACTTTGTCAAGACATATTAAGCCAGTTGCTTCCTGTTTTTGTATCGACAGGTAAAGGCACATCCATGTTTATATTATAGTATAAATAGATACGATCCTTAGTTGAACTAGGGGATAATATATCCTCTACAAGTTGTTTAACCCTATCGACCTCTTCATTCGGGCAATCAAGCAATACACTGTCATGCACCGTATTCACTATTGTAGTTCTTAATTTATTTTTTTGTAAGTAATCTCTCAATGTGACAAGACACAGTGGTACAATATCTGCTGTAGCCAGTGCCTGTACAGGATAATTCTTTATCTTTGTAGCCCCTGTTGCACCTCCTGTCTTTGTTCTCTTAGCATGGGGAAATGCAAACTGCCTACCTGTTGGCAACGTAATACATTTATTCTTAATAGCTTCTGTCTGTAAACTCTGATGCCATTTTTTTATACCAGAGTATTTGTCAATGAAGTGTAAGTTGTATGCTTTTTCAGCAGGTGTACCACTCATCGCCCCATACAGTGGGGCAAACGTCCTACCTTTAGCCTCTTGTCTAGACGTAGGCTGACCGTTGTTGGTTAAATAGTCTGCTGTATATGTGTGAACATCAAAGCCTGTTTCTATTTCTTGTCTAGCTGTCTGGTCAGCCGATAGGAATGCAGCTACCCTAAACTCCAGTTGTGCAAAGTCAAACTCAAACAGTGTGCCACCTTCGCCATACCTTGACACAAATGCCTCTTTAACAGGGAAGGTATTACCCCGTGGCATATTCTGCATATTAGGTGATGATGAAGATAGTCTACCCGTAGCAGTTCGACACTGATTGAAGTCAGCGTATAGCATATTACCTATCAGTCTTTTTTTAATACCTTCTACAAACGCAGATAGGTATGTCTCAACAGCACCAAGACGCTCAACCTTTTCCAAGAACTCAATAGCATCTGAATGTTTGTCGGGGTTTAAAGATCTAAGTTGTTTAGCTAGAACCCGTAGTCTATTTTTATCTGTGCTAAATCCGTTAGCAGTCACCCATGTACTATCGGGTGGGAATATCTTTAGACCACCAACATCACCTGTTTCCATATATCTCATACCTGCACCACCGCACTCATGGCAGGTGTGCGCTCTTGAAAAGGGAGTACCATCTTTTTTTATCTTATGTACTTTACCTGTACCTTTACACATTTTGCACACAGAAGCTACTGTTTTCATTACCTTTTTACAGCCACTACGAACAAGCCTCCTAAATTTATCTGTGCTTATCCTAGGTCTAAACGGACTGTCCAACTGATATGTTATGGCGTGGCTCTTTTTATCCCTTGGAGTGTAAGAGAATATCATAGAAGATACCTGCTCTGGACTACTAAGATTGATAGGCGTATCACCCATGTAACTGTGTACTAATTCTTGTAGCCTTCTTATTAGATCCTTTTTTTCCATGCGATAGTTAAACTCAACGTGATCGAGCTTTGCCTCATCTATAGCTAACCCACCATACTCTATCTCAGACAAACACATACACATCCTATTACTTAGATTAACTGTAGGCATAAGCGTAGTGTTATCTAGATCTTTTATCTGGGCTAGATACAGATCCCTCGTAGCACGAATGTCTGCTCTACCATACTCCTCTACAATCTCCCAAGGCATGGCCTCGTATCCTATACCTTTATCCCAATACTCTTTAGTTATGTCAGATTTTTTATTGGCTAAGTCTCGCCTCTCACAACAGGCACTAAGAGACATACTCATCCTTTCTCCTCTAGCCAGTATGTATTCACCTATCATAGTATCATATATGTCACCGTCATATGTAATGCCGACTGACCATAGCCACTGTAGGTCATACTTTATATTGTGTCCTATAAGAATGTCAGCGTTCTGTATTTTATATTTAACTTCGTTTATACTATGTGTTTCATGTGAAACATCACGATGGTAAACAGCCACATACTCTTCTTCACCCGTATCTACATCCAGTATACCAATAGAAACTAATTCATTATTTTTATTGTGGGGCTTGTTATCTATTATGTTTTCTTTTCTTGTTACACTATTTTCTATATCTACTACTAATCTTTTAGTCATCATACCTCGCAACTCTTCCATCTAACATTACATTTATCTGTCCATGCCAACCGCTAATTTTATTCTTAGCTATGTTGAATACTCTACGGGGATCACCCTCATCTGATCCTTCTATCATGGCATACTTGCCAATCAGTATCATAAGATCAGCTTCAGCTGCCTTACCTGTCCTACTGTTTTCCATCATACTCAGGTTAAGATTTACCCTGCCCTCTGCATCTGCTGACAATTGGGAGTACCCAAAGATAGCACACTCATACCTTGTAGCTAGATCCCTAGTGCGTCTGTATATCTCACGTAGCTTTTCATGTTGGGCAGTTATGTGTTTGCTATCAGGTAGTGTTACCTTGTCTAACATATCTATAACAAGTATGTCTGGCCTATGTTCTTTTAGGTGGGCCTCGATACCATCTATACCATACGACTCCTCTATCCTATCTATAAATAAATTATCCTTTTTCCATTCGCCATTGATTAGACTACCGCCACCCCCTAGTAGTTCTTCCTCTGATTTATTTGTGGCTGAACTTAGATACCTCAGTGCTACCCTATTGGCAGGTTCCTCATTACAGAGTACGTGTACCTTTGCCCCCTGCTCTATCCAGCCATACGGCCCCATCGCAAACGATGCATGGCTAGAAGTCTTTCCCGTTTCTGGTCTAGAGCCTATCACTATAAAGTGTCCTGCCGATACACCCGATACCCTTTCCGCAAGAGATGATATATTAAATGCCCACCGTGTCTGCACGTTCATGGAGTCAATTAATTTTTGTGGGTCTAAGTCAATGCCCTCAAAAGGGGATGCATCCGTAACAAAGCCAGAGGCATAGTCATCTATTAATTTAGATAAACTATCTAGGCTATTCTCATCACCCTCTGTCAGGGCATAGCCTATCTCAGATACTCGCCTACCAATTTCTATACGCCACAGATTATGCATAACGTCCTTGGCTACATCGACAGATATATCCTCCGACTGTTTCATCTTGGCAAAGAGAAGTTTATAGCTATCCTCTTGCGCTTTTGTTAGCGAGTTGTTGTTACTGAAGAATAGATTTTCTAACTCAGATAAGTTAATTGAAGTATCATACGCATCTTGCGCGGATATGATTGTCTCTACAATTCTTTTAGGTTCTTTCTCAAAAGCAGTAACAGGTACGTTTCGTCCGATCTGCTCATATATTTCTTTGTTGCACAGTGCCTTGACTAGTTCCAACATTTTGTATTTCCTCTATAGCCATATCTTTAATGTCTAGTTCTAATGCAACCACCTTACACTTGTCAACGCCTACAAATATTCTCCTAGACATTTGTATAGCTTTGTCCGTTGCATCTTTATCAAGCGCGATAGTTACATTCTGGTATGTATCCCATATCTTATTTAGATTATTAGTAGATAATGATGTACCTAAAAGGGGCATGGCATCTGTATCTTTTAGATATGTTATTGCCTTCCATGCCGATATGATATCCTCTACTATAATTAGATTAGGTTTTGGTGGGGCATCAAACGGTACAACAATCGCACTGTCAATGTCACTATATCTTTTCCATTTGGGCTTTCGCCAAACGTCCAATGCCCTACCAATAGCGTCCACATTTTCGCCATATTTCTGGATCATAAACGCCACCCGTCTTTCTAGCGGATCGTATAGGACGGGGATACTTATATTGTTTATACAATAAGTGTCTAGAAAATCGCTACAAATATTAGCATAAGCCAAATTATTGAGAGTAGTGGTTCTGTCATTTTGTATTCCTTTCGTTTTGTTTCGTTGATGATTAAATCTAATATCTTCTAGTGACATACTTGAATTGTGTTTTACTCCACGATAGCTACACGAAGCAGAGTAGCAGTTCCATTTAATTGTATTGCCCTCCCTACTTAAAGTAAAGGTGTTATGGCGGTGGCACTTGGGGCAACTACCCCTTTTGCTTTCGCCAGAACGTATGTCATCTAGATCAATATTCATTTGTAAAATATATGATCCTCAATCTGAATAAGGTACTGCCTATTCCATTGGGGATCTACATTAATAGAGTGGTAAAATACTGCCCCCTCAAGTAGAGGTATAGACAAGCCATAGGTATAGTGAACCTCCTCTGCTATACGTATAGCTTTATCCCAGGATCTTTTATCTTTTGGTACATCAGATAAACCATCGCAATAGAAACTAAATTGGCATCTGTGCTTGATGGGATAGTCCTGTTTCCAGCTATACGTAGGCCCTTCCTTCACGACACCGCAGATAGTGTTAGGCCAACGGCTATCATGGGTACGGTTCAAGACCACTTGTGCGACAGCCATCTGACCTACGGTAGGTTGATCCCTAGCCTCAAAGTATATTGCTTGTGCAAGACAAGTAATAGATGCCCCGAATGCTAATACTGTAGCTTCAAGCATTACCTGTTATCTCCGCTTCCACCTATCTTACCGCGATCCATACGGGAGCTTAACTTATCTAAATTAATTTCTACAGCCTCAGTTAGATCTATATCCAGATCGTCAGCAACACGGGCTAGATACCAGAGAACATCACCTATTTCTTTTTTAAGATCCGTCTTCCGTACCGTACTTATCTTCCCGTTATCATCACGGTAGATCTTTTTAATCTGGTTCATTAGTTCGCCCACCTCACCAGATAAACCTAGTGATGGGTAAATAATATCGTCACTGTAGATCTTGGTCTTACGGGTTTCGATTTGATATTTGTTAAAGTCTAACATATTATTACTCCTGATAAAGTTTTGGATAATTATCTTCAATAGTATATCGAAGCGCATTACGCAATGTCTTTTTATCTTTCTTTGATCCGATAAAATATACGTAGCGGTGCTTCGCTGATCTGTTAATTCGGTTTTGTCTATCACCTAGATGATGACGCGAGTGCTTACCCTCCTTACCTGCTATATCTGTACGGGCTTTTGTTGTGCCAGTGAATAGAAAATTACAGGCTTGGTATATTATACCTGCGTGATCCTGCGCGGTGTCAGCATAGGACACTACGACCTTGGGCTTCGGTAATAATTTGAGGGAGCGAGACACCAAGAATGATGCCTGATTAGGTAGGTTATCTTTTAAGACCAACCTGTTTAATTCAATTACGTTATGCTTATGCTCTTCGCCACATATACCCTTACATAAAAAGGGAGAGGCTGGTGTACCATAAGATACCATGCCGACAAGTTCATCGTAGTGATACAAGCCATACGCGAAACTGATGCTGGGCATTCTTTTCGCATAATGGATATTGAGTATCCAATCTTTAGTAGCAGAGTATGGGATCTGAACGACCTCATATTCGCTCTGCATTTGGTTTGACCAACCAACAAACATAACACACCTCCTATATAAACTCTATTTGCTTTGTCGTTTTACTGAAGTTTTATTGGGTTGTTATGCCACGAAGCGGTGGTCTTTTATAACTCCAATTACATACCCGTTTGGGTTGGTGCGAAGGATTAGATCGTAAGCCTTGCGTGGAGTTGATGCGAACGAGGGTTGCACTATTACAGCACCCCCATGTTGTTCTTTATAAACTACTTTAAAAGTAGGAACAGGAGAAAAACCTTTCAGTTTAATACGCATGGATTTGTATCCTTACTTGTTTGTTTGTGTTTTAATTAAAGATTGTTATATCACAATGTTGATTGAAAGTCAAATAGTTTTTAGATACTACTGCCTGACCTTTACCTCTGAGATATCCCACTCTACTGCCTTATAACTAGATTTATACTTGGCCTGTTTGCCAAGGCTATATACCTTCTTTACATCCAGCCCATGCATATCTGCTATTAGTTGTGCAGTTTGCATAGACCAGTTAGGGTTAGCCTTGGCAGAGTGCCATATAAATTCCATGATAGAATTATACTCTAGTTGTTTTTGAATTTGTTGTTTAGTCAGGCTCATTTGATTTTACTAAACCATCATCAACTAGAGCAGACTTGAGATCATCCATCTGATCCTCACCCCAATCAGATAGTTTGACGACAGACCAGTCGGGCCTGTTATGATATTGCTCTTCATTTAATCTTTTAAAGATACCAATAACATCCCCAGCTTGAGCGTACTTTTTAAGACCAGATATACTAATCCGTTTATCGCCTCGCGTCTTAGCCTTGTAGCATCGTATGACACTGATGACCTCTTCATTAAAGTACTCGCTCCTAAATGCTATGCCATCCCCATTAGTTAGGGTATCATATGTACGCTCAAACAATTTAATAACGCTTTTGTTAGCGTCTATGATGTGCTTATCCAACATGGTTTGTGTTATCTTTATCTCAGCGTAATCTGTATTAAACATAGAAGTCATATTTGTTTTTCCTTTTTGTGTTGTTGTTGTTAGTTTGTTTATCTTTAGTTCTATCGTACGCGCCTTTACCCTTCTTGGGTTTTACTATCTGTTGACGGGGGCGATTATATGCAACCGCCCTCGCTACAGGATTGATAGGTTTTATTCTATCGGTCATCCGTTGTCAATTGATTAATATAATTGTTTACAAATGCCATGTACTCAGATGTCTGGCTAGTAAATTTATTTAAGTCTCCAGCAAGATAAGTATCCCTGCCTTCCTCCTCAAATTTTTTCTTACGAAATTCATAATCACTATAGCTTATCATTTGTTTGTGTCTCCTAGATAAAAATTAAAGATACCCTATTATAACTAAGCCAGAATAAACTGTCAAGTTTTTTTTTTAGTTGACAACCTTATTTTTTTTTGCTAAACTACGTTCACTAATTGGTTGGGGTTAATTACTAAAGCAAGTTAATTTTTTTTTTTGCGAGGGTATACATATAAAAAATAATATGCGATAATAATTTTTTTTTAATCTTATTAAGGGGCGATACAAAATGCCAGCAAGAGATAAAAACGAAATTCATTTTTCTAATATGACGGGCAAGTTAAAAGGCCTACGGGCAATCAGTACCAATACAATAACTAACCCGTTTTGTATTAAAATGAGTAGTACGAAAAAAGAAAATATAATCTGCGGTAAATGTTATTCGGTAAATATGTTAGAAACTTATCGGAAAAATATGCAAGATTGTTTACAGCACAATAGCGACTTATTATCTGGGGCGTTAATTCAGTATAGGCATTTACCATTTATTATAGACGCTTATATCAGAGTGGACGCGCATGGCGAATTGATAAACGATATACATCTACTTAACTTGTATAGATTAGCAGATAAAAATCCGCACACTACGTTCGCCATATGGACGAAAAGAAAAGATATAGTCAGCAGTGTAAATAAGACGCGAGAAACCCCCCCTAATGTTATCCTTATATTTTCCAATGCTATTATTGATAAGGTAAGTTATTCGCCCCCTAAACACTTCCACAAAGTATTTAATAACGTTACTGATACTCATAAGAAAAGAGAACAGAATTGCACGGGTCAAATCTGTATCGATTGCATGGCCTGTTATAAATTGGATAGCGGTATAAACGTTATTATCGAAGCGGAAAAAAAGAACGGGCGAACGATTAAGACTAAACACTAGGCAATAAAAAAACCCCCCAAGCCATAACAGCAAGGGGGGTTTAATTAGGGTTAGTTAAATGCTACCCAGCAAGTCTTAGAAATTGCTCACTACCCACAATACGCGCCACCTCCCGTTCTCTGGTATCCAATGTAACGGCGATGTTATCTACGTTAGAAGAATTACGAACGGGGAAATCTACAGCATGTGAACTATACGCCGTTAGGGCTGAATATAACGCCCATACAGTGCGCCCCCTAGCATCCGCTTCCCTTTCCATTTGCTCCATCATCAACTTGACTTTACGCCCTGCCATTCCGCAATCATTCAAGACCGCTTCCGCTTGTTCTGGAGTGATGGATTTCTGCGCCCATTGTCTCCAAGTATTAACACGGGTTAGAAATTGCGAGCATTGCTCCTCGATAAACCCAGCGAATATGGATGGAGTAAAACCGCTAGTGTGTCGCGCAGACTTCTTATTATATTCCGCGCTAGTGCAGCCGTTAGTACACCATAGATCTTCAGCCCCCGAAAATAAACGAATAGACCCGCCACCGTTAAATGAATTAGTTAAACCTATTTTAAATAATAGCTGGGTTGATGATCCGGACAATTGACGTATGTCAGCCCCCAATCCGCTAAACAATAAATCAATACGGGTAAACTGGCCCCCAAAAGAAGAGCTTTCCGTCAATTTAATATCGCGCAATGCTTCCCTAGGTAGTGCGACTTCGGCACCCTCTTTAATCATATCATAAAGGGGGGCGTTATCTGCTATTCCATACGTACTACCCACAATACCTAAATTGCGTCCATTGTCAGTACGTTTAACAAAACGCCCTAGGGTATCCTCTACATAGTCTATATTAAAAGATAATTCGGACGTTCTAACAGCATCATAGACGGGTGATAACACGGCGTGAAAATCCGTCTTATCAGTTAGTTCCGGCCATTCAATACCAGTTATAGAAGAATTATTTACTGCGAAATTATTTAATGTGATTACGTTATTCATAGTTTTTGTATCCTATATATCAGTTAAAAAAGTAGTGATTAACAATAGCATAATTAATGCCATTGTATAAACAGAGAATGATAGTAATAATAATCCCATACTATCAAACCTCAATTGTATATGACTGGGTACGGGAAGTATTCGTTATCTCAATCTTATTAGATATCCATTTCCTAAGATCGATCCTATACCCTAGATATTTAAGAGTAGTATGAACATCCGATCCCGTAGCATTGCCGCAACAATAGTCATAGATAACGTCTTCAATTGCGGTTTGTATTTTATCGTTTAACATAGTTTGTATTACTCCATTAGTTATTTAAGATAAATTAAGATAACGCATTATGTATTTTTAAACAAGCTATTTAAACGCCCCCGTTAGAAAACCGGCACCATACCCCCCCTAGTATAGGGTATATATCTGTTAAATTAATGGGGTGTATTTACTCAATACGGATACTATTTATTTAAACTTCTTTTTCTTTTTTTTTTATAGCACATAGGTTGTTGAAAACGAGCTGTTGCCCTGGCTATTAATACTAGGTTGTTTTTGCTAATTAATTTTTTTATTTTTTTACCCTAGGGGGCAAGGGCCACCGCCCCTCCTCCGTACGTTATGTATGAAGTGTGCAACGGATAGGGTAAATACAGTGTCAACCACTTTGTCGCATATTACTAGACCCACACACGGCTCCCACAGAAAACGTTGACATATCGCGGAATATTAAATATAGTATTACTACTTGCGAGTTAGGGTATATATTTACCCCTCCCTATTCGATAACGAATGTTATAACATATAAGAGGGAGTTCGTCAAGTAAAAAAGGTAATATGATGAAAAAAAATAACTTGACAAACAAAGACAAATACATACAACTATACTCAGATTCAGGTAAGTATTTACTAGAGCGGTTCTATGCCGTATTAGAACAGGGGTTTTTAGTTGACCCATTGTCTCTGCCAACTAGCGATCAATACTATATCTGGGTAAGATTGCGAGAGTTGTTTCCATCTCGTAATTTAACATTGGGCGAGGTATGTAGGCTATTGCGTGAAGAGGGTTATACCAATAGTAAGGGCATACTAGAATCTAACGAGGAAGTAGAGGGGGAAGACCAGCCAACCTAGCTATGCTAATTCTTGCGAGGTTTGTTGTGGTCTAGGTTTGGACAGGTGGTAGGGTACGGCAGGGTTGTTCGTAGTCCTTATTGGTACGAATGCCCTGCCTTTTACTATTTGGGAAAGTTTTTATTATGTCAAGCATTGATGAGCAAATCTATAAATTAAAATTAAAAAGGTATAATGCGCGTACTCGTTCACAAAGAGACAGTATTGACAATCAAATAAAACAGTTGAAGGATCAAAAAAGAAGAATGCGAGATGACCCTCGTAAGTTTGGTATTTTAAATCAGAATAAACAAATAAATAGAGAAGAAAAATTAAAAGATCCTATTCCACGTAAAAAACCACTTTCTCCACCTATACCAAAACAAAACCCTAGAAGAACACCTAGCTTAGAAGAGACATTAAGAAAAAATCCAAAATTTAAAAAGGTAATGGATAATCAAATTATACAAAGATTCAACTACCCTGAAGCAGGAGATGACTATTTTGAAGACGAACCACAAGCACCTAGTAAAAAAGAATTAAAAGAAGCCCCACTATCTGCTCCAGAAGATAGAAACATAGTAGAGCAACTTGTAAGTAAATTATTGGGACGTAATATAAAATTTGAAGACATACCCGATGACGATCCAGAATTTGGACAGGGCGAAGGGGGCATAGAATATCCAGCAGGTAGACCCGACTTGCGTATGGGGGGCATGACCGCTAGATCGGGCGCAACCACTAAATTTAAGAAGCCACTTGGTATGAAGGGTGGTGGAGCTATTTCTAGTGCGGAAAGAAAACGCATTGCCAGAATAGTGCAAGACTACAAACAGAAGAAAGCTAGAAAATCTAATGGCAAAAGAACTAACAGATAGACAGAGTACATTCCTAGACTGCTTGTTTGACGATGCCAATGGCAACATACGAACTGCTATGAAGATTGCAGGGTATAGCGAAAACACTAAAACTAGCACCGTACTACAGACACTACAGAACGAGATAATAGATAGGACGCAAATGTATCTAGCGTCCAATGGGCCTATGGCAGCAATGGCAATGACAGGCGTACTGACTGACCCTACCGCTTTAGGTAATCGGGATAGAATATCAGCAGCCCGTGAAATTCTAGATAGAACGGGCATAGTCAAAACTGAAAGAATAACAGTACAGGCTGAACCAGCAAGTATGATAATGTTTCCACCAAAGGCAAAGCCAAAGTATGAAGAGGGCGAAGATGGAACAAATAGCGACTAAAAATACTTGGAGGCCCGTTGTAAGAAAGAGCCGACAGATACCGTTTGGATATGAGGCTGATTCAAATGATGATACTATACTGTTGCCTATACAGGAGCAACTAGATGCACTACTTGAGGCTAAAGAGTATTTAAAAACGTGTAGCTATAGAGAGGTTTCTAGATGGTTATCCGCTAAAACGGGAAGGACTATAACGCATCAGGCACTACACAAATTAATAACAAAAGAAAGAGATAGACAGAATGCAGTCCAATCGTACAAACATTATGCCTCCAAAGCGAAAGAGTACGCCGAAAAGGAAAAAAGCATCCAAGAAAAAATCCTCTACGCTTCAGTTGAACAAAGAGGCGATAGAATCGACACCAGTTGGGCAGACGGACTCTTATCCTCCCAAGGTTGAGGAACTTGTAGAGCAAGAACACGATCCTAATAAAATACAAATAAATAAAGGCCCACAAGAAAGTTTTATAAATGCACCAGAGCGAGAGGTATTGTATGGTGGTGCTGCAGGGGGAGGTAAAAGTTTTGCGCTATTAATAGATCCACTAAGATACTGCCAGTATCCTGATCATAGCGCACTTATACTTAGGAGAACAAATGACGAACTTAGGGAACTTATTCACAAATCTACTGAATTATATCCGAAGTTTTATCGTGGGGCCAAATGGTCTGAAAGAAAAAGCCAATGGACTTTCCCTTCGGGTGCGAGAATTTGGCTCACGTACTTGGAACAGGATAAAGACGTATTGCGTTACCAAGGTCAGAGCTTTTCGTACGTGGGTTTCGATGAGCTTACGCAGTATCCTACATCGTTTCCGTGGGATTATCTCAGGTCGAGATTGAGGTCAACAAACCCTGAGATAGATGTATATATGAGAGCTACTACAAACCCAGGAGGGCCAGGACATTCATGGGTTAAAAAGATGTTTATAGATCCAGCAACCCCAAATAAATCGTTTTGGGCTAGAGATCCTGAAACAAAGGAGGTACTAAAGTACCCGAAAGGTCACAATAGAGCAGGAGAGCCATTATTTCAAAGAAGATTTATACCTGCTAGTTTAAAAGATAATCCATATCTATATAACACAGGTGACTATGAAACAATGTTGTTGTCTCTGCCAGAGGTACAAAGAAAACAATTACTATACGGAAGTTGGGATATTGCAGAGGGTGCTGCGTTTACAGAGTTTGACAGAAAAACCCACGTAATAGAGCCGTATGACATACCTAGTGGGTGGAGAAAATTTAGGGCGTGTGATTATGGTTATGGTTCTTATTCTGCTGTTCTTTGGTTTGCTGTTACGCCAGATGATACGTTGGTTGTGTACAGGGAGTTGTACGTAAGAAAAGTATTAGCAGTAGAGTTGGCTAGAATTATATTGAATTTAGAGAGCCAAGATGGTAAAATGGCGTATGGTGTTTTAGATTCCTCTTGTTGGCATAAAAGAGGGGATACAGGCCCTAGTCTAGCGGAGCAAATGATACTAGAGGGTTGTAAGTTTAGGCCATCAGATAGAAGTAGAGGTAGTAGGGTAAGTGGTAAAAACGAAATACACAGACTACTACGTGTAGATGAAGACACTGACATGGCTGGTATACAGATATTTAATACGTGTACAAATTTAATTGCACAATTACCTATCTTGCCATTAGACAAAAGAAATCCAGAGGATATTGACACACACTCAGAAGACCACCTATACGATGCATTAAGATACGGGATACAATCTAGACCAGTGCCTAGAAATATATTTGATTTAGATCCTTCAACATCAGGCAAAGAGGCATTTAAACCTGCTGATGCAGTATTTGGATATTAAGAGAAGGTAAAGAATGACTGACGAAACACAATTCTTAGAAGACAGTACCAGTTCTTATTTAGAAGATGGTAGTCAAGAAACTGAAGATGCTTCTGGTATAACTGACCACATATACAAATTATTTTCTAGGGCAGAAGATGCAAAGTATCAGGAAGAGTCAAACTGGATACGTGCATACAAAAACTATAGGGGCATATACTCTCCTGATGTACAGTTTACTGAGGCAGAAAAGTCTCGCGTATTTATAAAAGTAACAAAGACAAAAGTGTTAGCAGCGTACAGTCAATTAGTAGACGTACTACTTGCTAATAATGAGTTTCCTCTATCTATTGAGCCGACAACTTTACCAGAGGGCGTTGCAGAAACTGTAAACTTTGATCCTAACGAACCTAAAGATGTAGATGTTGGTGAGATGCCAAAAGATCTATACGGCTACGAGGGTGACGGTAAAGTTTTACCTGCTGGTGCTACAGAGTTAAATGAGCTATCAGAAAAACTAGGCCCACTAAAAGATATACTAGAAGACGTAGACATTTTAAAAGAAGGATTTGGCATAACGCAATCTGCTGTCAACTTTCATCCTGCAATGGTAGCTGCAAAGATGATGGAGAAACAGATAAAAGATCAGCTAGAAGAGTCTGACGCTAGTATGCATCTAAGAAATACTGCGTTTGAATGCGCTTTGTTTGGTACTGGTGTACTCAAAGGGCCGTTTGCTACAACTAAAGAGTATGCAAACTGGAACGATGAGGGCGAATACGATCCAACAATTAAAACAGTTCCTAAAGTATCCTATGTTTCTGCGTGGAACTTCTACCCTGACCCTGACGCATCCAACATGGAAGAGTGCGACTACGTAATAGAGCGTCACAAACTCACCAAGACACAGTTAAGAAATCTACGAACCAGACCATTTTTTAGAGAAGAAGCAATTTCAGAGGCAATAGACATAGGCCAAAACTACAACATCAAGTGGTGGGAGTCTAGCCTACTCGATTCTCAAGACGAAGAAAGTTCCCGTGGATATGACACATATAGATACGAGGCCCTAGAATATTGGGGCGTAATGGACAGAGAACTTGTAGAAGAGTCTGGCATAGAAATACCAGAAGACTATGAAGACGTAAATGAACTACAGGTAAACGTCTGGATATGTAATGGCGAAGTACTACGGTTTGTAGTTAACCCATTCCTACCAAAGCGCATACCCTACTGCGCTGTTCCATATGAAGTAAACCCATATGCTTTCTTTGGCATTGGGGTTGGCGAAAACATGGACGATACACAAACCCTAATGAATGGTTTCATGCGTATGGCAGTAGACAATGCAGTCTTGTCAGGTAACTTACTTATAGAGGTTGATGAAACAAACCTAACACCAGGACAGGATCTTACAGTATACCCAGGAAAAGTATTTAGAAGACAGGGTGGTGCGCCTGGACAGGCTATATTTGGCACTAAGTTTCCTAACGTAAGTAACGAAAATATGCAGTTGTTCGACAAGGCCAGAGTGTTAGCTGATGAGTCAACGGGTATACCCTCCTTTTCACATGGGCAGACAGGTGTTACAGGGGTAGGTAGAACAGCAGCTGGTATCTCTATGTTGATGGGGGCCGCAGCAGGTTCTGTAAAAACAGTTGTTAAAAACTTTGATGACTATATGCTACGCCCATTAGGTCAGGCTATGTTTGCATTCAATATGCAGTTTAACTACAACAAAGATATAAAGGGTGACCTAGAAGTTAAGGCTAGGGGATTAGAAAGCCTAATGCAAAATGAGGTAAGATCACAACGCCTCATGTCTTTCTTGCAGATAACTAGTAATCCTGTACTTGCACCGTTTGCTAAGTTCCCTTACATAATACGAGAGATAGCCAAGTCGATGATGCTAGATCCTAACAAAGTTACAAACACGCCAGAAGAAATGTTAAGGCAAACATATTTGATGCAACAGCAACAACAAGAGCAACCACAACAACAACAAGGCGAAATGGATATGACAGGTGCAGGTAATGCTAACATAGGTGTAGGAGGAGTACCAGTACCAGGAGAACCACAGTTCTCAGGTAACCCACAACAAGCACCGCAACAAGCACCTCCACAACAACAACAGCAAATGCAACAACCACCACCTGATGCTGGATTACCCCCAGGATTATTACAATAATGGAGTATGACAAATTACGACATATAGTTACGCATCCTAGATATGAAGAATTAGAAAAGCATATGAATTACATGAGAGAAAAAGCGGTTGCTAATCTTTCATATGCAGATGCTCCCGTAGAAATACACAGGTATCAAGGCCAGATATCTATATTAGATCAGCTATTGAAGCTAAAGGCTAATGTTATAAATGATAGGAAATAATAACATGATGAATGAAGAACCAGAAAACGAAGTACCCTTTGGCTCTTTAGAAGATGAAGTAGCTGACGATATACCTGTTATGTTATCAGAGGGTGAGTATGTAATACCTGCTGACGTTGTAAGATATTGGGGCCTAAAGCACCTTGAAGAAATGCGTATGATGGCAAAGTGTGGTCTTATGTCTATGCAACAGGACGGTAGATTACACATGGTAGATGAAGAGGGTGAGCCTGTTGAGACAGATATGCCAGAAGCACCACAGATAGAAGTTGTAGAGATAGATATACAGGCAATGCAAGATGATATGTCCAAAGAAAAAGAAGAAGAAAACGAAGATGATGATTATGACGATATGGACAAACAAATGGAAATGTTTGAAGATAACGTAATAGAAGTAGACTTTGATGGTAAGGATGAGGAAGATATATTAATGCTAAACGGTGGTGGAAGTGTAGGTGGTGATGGGCCAGCAGATGGTCAAGGTGATGATGTAGAGGATAAAGATGAAGATGTTGGAACAGGAAATACAGGAACAGGTGGTGTTGGAGATCCCGCTACAGAAGCCTCAGAAGCAGGAATAGCAGGTATTGCTGGAACAAACCCGATAGGAGGAAGAGGAACTGATGGTATGTCAGATGACACTGCCGAAGACCCTGAAGTAAATCCTGGTAAAGATGCATCTGTAGCAGGGGCTAATGTTTCTGGAGTAGAAGAAGCAGCAGCAATATCTTCTTTAGTAAATAATATGACTAAAGCAGAAGCATCAAGAGCAAAAGCATATGGTGTTTTTAACACTCCAGAGTTAGTAGATAAACTAGGGTTAAAATCAAATGAAGATAGAGAAAAAGATATTGATGCCATACAAGAAGCTAGACACTCAAACAATCCTACAAGCAATCAAATGGATTTAAATGCTCTTACAGAAAAAGGTTTTCAAACAGAAAATCCAGGAGTTGTAGGAGTAACTAACGCATTAGCAGGTACATTAGCTTCAATAAACCCTGCAATAGCAGCAACTTTAGCCGTAGGAAATATTGTAAATGCAGCGACAGGAAAAGAAACAATTGCTGGTTTTGGTGTTCCATCTATGATAGGTGAGGTTTTTGGATTAGGAGAAACTTCAATAGCACAAGCCATAGGCGAACAACTATCTGGACTTGCACAAGATGTAGTTGATTTTTCTGAAACAGTTCCTGGTAATATAGAAGATACAATAAATGCAGGTGTAGAAGCAGGAAAAGAAGCAGGTAGCTCTGATGACGATCAACAAAAAAGACAAACAGAATTACCTGATATGACAAAACTTCTTAGCCTTACTACACAGTTACAAGGCATAGACACAAGAGTACCAATTAGAAATAGTTTAATGTCACAGGCTATAAATAATAATAGAGCCTCACAACCAGTAACTACATGACATTAATTATTACGGGCTACCCGATACCCCTTTCAAGGTGAAAGGCTACTTGAGGCCCCTGATGCTAGGAGAATACTAATGGCAATCGAAGAACAAATCGAAGATACGTCCAACAT
>Ga0208919_1000554_pt1 | contig 24805 bp, 16 predicted proteins | sample 4_EtaG_FD_184076 | JGI IMG/M metagenome (GOLD analysis project Ga0208919, IMG submission 184076) | Marine viral communities from the Subarctic Pacific Ocean - 4_ETSP_OMZ_AT15127 metaG (SPAdes) (version 3) | ecosystem: Environmental > Aquatic > Marine > Oceanic | place: Pacific Ocean | collected...
CCCCAGCAACACCTTGCGGCACCGGATTAAGCCAGGGGTCAAGCACATAGGCCTGAGCATTGGCCAGCGGTGTGCCGATCGGCAGCGTGCTGGCAGCTCGATCGGCCATGTCGGCTTGCTGGGTGAGAATACCTACCGTGGTTTCCGTAGGGCCGTAGTGATTGAGCACCCGACAGGTTGGCTTCAGCTCGGCGATACGCTCCAGTAGCGCCCAGTCGGTCGCTTCGCCGCCCAGAATCAGGCGCTCGTGCGGAAGCGCGTCAGCCGGGGTTGCCGCACTCAGCAGTGCCCGCAGATGGCTGGGCACAATCTTGAGCACATCCACCTGCTGTTCCCGCATATAAGCCGCAAAGGCATCCGGGTCAAAGGCGCACTCGGGAGAAATGAGGTGCAAGGTGCGGCCGGTGCACAAGGCGCCAAACAGCACCGTATGCCCCAGATCCGCCGCTACCGTCGACACCATCGCCATGTTGCGGGCGCCCTCTGGTAGCGCCAGCGCCTCCAGAACGCCCTGCACGTAATTAGCCAGAGCACCGTGACTCACCGCCACCCCCTTGGGCTTGCCCGTGGAGCCAGAGGTATAGATCACATAGGCGGTCTGCTGGGGATGGATGACGGAGGATTCACTCTCTACGGCAGCTGGAATATCGTCGGCAAACGCCAGCGCCATTACCGGAACGTCACCATTCCAGTCGCAAGCCATGCTGCTCAGCATTAAGCGAGCGCCACTGTCAGCCAGTTGATAGGCCAAGCGTTCGCTCGGCAGTTGTGGATCAAGCGGTACGAAAGCCCCGCCCGCTTTGAGTACGGCGAGAATGCCAAGTACATATTCGCATGAGCGTTCAGCGTGAATGGCAATGCGTACTTCGGGGCCGACTCCCTGTGCCATTAACTCTGCCGCTAACCGTTGAGCCTGGGCATCCAAGCTGGCATAGGTGGCTGCATTATCCGGTTCATCTTGCATCGCAAGTTGTTGGGAGTGCTCTTCGACGGCTCGATCCCAAAGCCCTATAACGCTCCCAGAAGTGAATGTAGTTGTATTTCCTTCAAGCACCGAAGTGGGGGCGGGGGTTTCGAGCAATGCCAATGGCGTACTCGGCGTTTTCAGCACTTGCTCAGCCAGGCTTTGTAGTGCTTCGGCGAATCTCTTGACTGTTGTTTCGTCGAACAGTGCCGCCGCATAGGCGAATACACAGCGAATACCATCAGTGGTATCGGTAAAGTCAAAGCTCAGATCGAAGTGCGCATCACCGCCGCTGAGTGCTTCAAGATGTACCTTTAAATCACCTACGATCTTTTCTCTTTCCAACTCTTTCTGCTGGGTGCACTTGACCTGAAATAGCGGATGTACGCCAGGAAGTCGCTCAGGTTGTAACGCTTCTACCAGAGTATCGAAAGGAATATCCTGGTAGTCCTGTGCATCAAGCACGGTTTCTTTAACGGCGCCTAATAAACTGGTAAACCCCTTGGTAGGCTCTAATAAGGTTCTAAGCACTTGAATATTGAGCAGATAACCAATCAAACCATGTGTTTCAGCTTTGTTCCGATTAGCACTGGGAGAGCCTATACGTATGTCGCTTTGTCCACTGAAACGATGTAGCGTCAGCTTTAAAAGTGACAGCATCACCATATACAGTGAAGCGCCATGCTCACGGGCTAGCTGATGAATACCATGGCTCACCTCTCGAGATAATTGAACATGGCACAGACCGACTTTCGATGTCGCCTGTGAACCTCTTGGACGATCCAAAGGAAGCTCGATAGGCGAATGCGAGTCACCCAGACGCTGGCGCCAGTGGTCTAGCTGCCGCTCCATTTCGCCAGCCTCGAACCAACTTCGTTGCCAAACAGCATAATCACCAAACTGAATGGGTAACGAAGCTAATGCAGCATTGCGCTGTTGGATTCGGGCTTCGTAAAACTCGAACAACTCATTGATGAGCAACTGAATCGACCAACCGTCACAAGCGATATGGTGCAATACAATGGCAACCGCATGATGGTTAGTATCTAACTGGTAGATTGCCATGCGGAATGACGGCTCAACATCAATCGCAAACGGGCGCTGAGAGAACCCGCCAATGAGGCACTGTAGCTCTTTTTCCTGTTCTAACTCGGTATATTGCTGTAAATCATCGTGTAATACGGGAACACGCCAGTCATTGAGAACCTCCTGGAGAGGTTCTCCCTCACTGCTCTGAGGATATATCGTGCGGAGTACTTCATGACGCGTCACAAGGTCATTCACACTCGACTCGAATGCAGCAACATCCAGTGGGCCTTGCAAATAAAACACACCTGGCATGTTGTAAGCCGGGCTTGCCGGATCAAGCTGCCACGTCAACCATAAGCTACGCTGCGAATATGACAACGGAAGTTGCTCAGCTCGGTTAGCGGGCACGATAGGAAGCTCACGAAAATCAATGCCACTACTATTCAGCTTATTTAGAAAACTTCGCTGTGCATCAACCTGTAATTCTGCAAAACGTTGAGCAATCTTTCTTTCGTCCAATTCCATGCCTTACTCCTCCAATTCGTTGAGCAGTTGATCCATAGTGGAGAGTCTCTTCGCGCGGCCACCATCGGCATTAACCTGTTGTAACGCGACTCGTGTTGCCATTTTCGCCAGCGTCGGGTGTTCAAAAATAAGTCTTACTGGCAACGCCTCTCCAAAGCGCTGCGTGAAACGTGCTGATATCTGAATCGCTGCAAGCGAGTGACCTCCTACCTCGAAGAAGTTGTCATGGCGGCCTATCCGTTCTGTCCCCAACACCTCGCTCCAGATCGCCGCTAGTGCATCTTCCACCTCATCTTGAGGTGGCTCGTACTGCGTGCCGCTGATTAAGTCCGGCTCGGGCAGCGCTTTGCGATCCACCTTGCCGTTGGCATTCAGCGGCAGCGCATCAAGTGCTACTATCGCTCTCGGCACCATATAATCCGGCAACTGTTGGCTCAGTCGCTCGCGTAGTGGGCTAGTGTCGAATTCGATGCCTACTTGGGGAACCACGTACGCCACCAGCTTCGAGCCATTAGGATCTTCTTGGGCGATCACCACTGCCTCGCTAACCTCTGGCTGAGCCAGCAGTTCAGCTTCTATCTCGCCCGGTTCGATGCGTAGGCCGTGGATCTTCACCTGGTGATCAAGGCGCCCCAGGTACTCGAGCTGTCCATCCTCCCGCCAGCGCACCAGATCCCCCGTGCGATAGAGGCGTTCGCCCTGCGCAAACGGATCAGCAACAAAACGTTCCGCCGTTAAATCACTACGGTTTAGATACCCCCGGGCCAGACTTACCCCACCCAAATACAGCTCTCCAGAGATGCCCTGAGGTACTAGGTTGAGTTCACCATCTAATACATAGGTGCGGGTGCCGCTGATGGGCCGCCCAATGGGAATTTGGCGGTGAGTTTGATCACGACACCACCAATGAGTGACATGTATCGTGGTTTCGGTTGGGCCATACAGGTCATGCAGATTGGCACCATCAAGTCGCTCAGCCACATCTTGCTGTAACGTCGCTGGAACAGCCTCGCCACCGCACATAATATGTTTGAGACGCGTCTTGGTTTTAACATCGGGAAAGGCCAGGAAGGCCTTCAGCATCGAAGGCACAAAATTCAGCGTGGTAATTCCATGCTTCTGTATCAACTCAATGATACGCTCAGGATCGCGATGATCACCCGGCGGTGCGATCACCAAACGTGCCCCGACACTTAGCGGCCAGAAAATCTCCCATACAGAGACGTCGAACCCGAACGGTGCCTTGTGAAGTACGGTATCGGTATCGGTGAGCTGGTAGGTCTCCTGCATCCAGATCATGCAATTGGTCAAGGCATCATGTCGGATGGCGGCGCCCTTGGGCCGACCGGTGGAGCCTGAAGTGTAAATCACGTAGGCGAGGTGCTCGCCGTGCAGCACCACTGCAGGATTGGAAGAGGCGTGATGTGCTATATCCAGTCGATCTAACTCAACAACGCTGAGTCCATCCGCTACCGGCAATGAGCCATGCAAGTGGTGCTGAGTCAGCAGCAGCTCAATGCCACTATCTTCGGCGATGAACGCCAGCCGCTCCGAGGGATACTCTGGATCCAGCGGCACATAGGCACCGCCCGCCTTGAGAATCGCCAGCAACCCCACCACCATCTCGATGGAGCGCTCCATGGCGATGCCCACTCGGGTTTCGGGGCGCACTCCCAGGCCGATTAGATAGTGCGCTAGATGATTGGCGTGGGTATTAAGCTCAGCATAGCTGAGTGACTGATCAGCAAATACAAGCGCCGTGGTTTCAGGGGTTGCCGCAGTTTGTTGCTCAATCAAATGATGAACTGGCGCAGCATCGGAATATCCTTGAGAGTTTACTCCCCATTGAATAAGTTGCTGCTGCTCAGAATTTTCAAGCAACTCGATATCGCCCAGTGCCTGCCCTGGTGACGTAAGCAACCTTTGCAGTAGTGTCTCAAAGTATCCTGCAAGGCGTTGAATGGTCTCAGGCTCGAAAAGCTCTGACGCATAAACCATGCTAAATTTCAGCTGTCCTTCAGGGAAATCCCGCACCTCTAGCGTTAAATCGAACTGAGCATCCTGCTGTAGAAACCCTGACTCAGCCAGTATCAAATCGGGCAATGTCTGAAACCCAGAGAGATCCTCTTGCCGATAGTTGAACATGACTTGGACAAGTGGGTTATGAGCCGAATTACGTGTGGGCTGTAGCGCTTCCACTAGCTGCTCAAAAGGTAAGTTTGAGTGCGCCAAGGCACCGACAACAGCGTCTTGACACTGTGTCAGTATCGTTTCAAATGAGTGGCGACTATTGATGTCATTGCGCAATACCAAGGTATTAACAAAAAAACCGATTACCCCCTCTATTTCCTGACGCTGCCGATTAGCTACCGGCACTCCCACGCGAATCTCTTGCTGCCCGCTATACCGGTGTAACAGTCCTTGAAAGCCTGCCAAAAGCACAGTGAAGAGGCTCGTATTCTGGCTCTCAGCGAGGCGACGCAGGCCTACTAGAAGTTCTTTAGGAAGAGAAAACGCATGTTGCCCGGCACGTTTGGCCGTCAACCTCTGCCGGGGGTGATCAGTAGGCAGATCCAACGTAGGGTGTTCACTGCCCAGCTGTTGTTGCCAATAAGCAAGCTGCCGTTCCCCTTCTCCGGATGCCAGCCACTCACGCTGCCAAACTGCATAATCAGCGTATTGGATGCTCAAGTCAGGCAACTGAACAGGCTCACCGCGCATCTGAGCACGGTAAGAAGCTGCCAGCTCATCGAGCATAATCTGCATAGATACACCATCGGAAATGATGTGATGCATGACGACGATCAAGGCATATACATCGGCGCTCAATCGTAGCAACGCAGCCCGCAACAAGGGGCCTTCTGAGAGATCAAACGGCTCGTCATTAAGCCTTCGTATCGTGTCTTCCTCGTGCTGCTGAGCCTCACCAGCAGACATGCCACGAAAATCAACGACCTCCAGACCGAAGGAGACATCAGGCCTGATCGACTGTTTGGCCCCCCCTTCACTGGCAACGTAAAACAACGTACGCAGCGACTCATGCCGCGCTATCAAATCGTCAAAGGCAACACGCATCGCGTCTATATTCAGGTGACCCGATAAACGTAGGACACCACCGATATGATAAGCCGTACTTTCAGGGTCTAGTTGCCATAAGAACCATAGGCGTTGCTGGTCATGAGAGAGAGGTAGTGGCTCGGCACGGTGTGTAGGTGACAATATTGGGATCGGCGAGCGCCCAGAATTGACATGATCACTGCTGATACGCTCGACTTCATTTGCCATAGCGCCCAGTGAGGAGTGTTCGAAGACTGACTTAGCTGAAAAATCAATCGCCCAATAATCGCTAATACGTGAAGCCAACTGCACCGCCGCCAGAGAATTACCCCCGCTAGCAAAGAAGTGGGCATCTTTTCCCAACGGCTTTTCCTTGCCGTCCCTCAGCACTTGGCGCCAGAGCTTCGCTAACGCTTGCTCCGTTTCGCTTCCAGCTTCCGCAGTAGAGTGCGATGACTTTCCACCACCAGCATCCTCATCGCTGCCGCCACTGACAAAACGCCCAAAGGCGTGAATGGCGTAGGCATCCAGGCTACCCGCCTCCCAGCCTTGGCGGCAGGCACTGCGCTGCAGTTTGCCGCTGGAGGTTTTGGGAAGGCCACCTGGGTTAAGCAGTAGCACTACCGAAAGCGGCTCGTGGCAAGCGCTCCCCACCGTCTCGCTTAGCGCTTCGACCAGCTTCTCGGCGGGCACTAGCTTCTGTATGCCGCGGGAAACTTCTGCCGCCACGCCGATCCCTTCAGCGCCTTCCGGTGTGGTCACGGCAAAGGCCGCCACGCGCCCTTTGCGCACCGCTTCCACCTCGGCTTCGATAGCGCTCTCGATATCCTGGGGGTAGACGTTATGGCCGCGCAGAATGATCAGGTCTTTGATACGCCCGGCGATATACAGCTGCCCTTCGTGCAGAAAGCCTAGATCGCCAGTGCGCAGCCAGCGATCATCGCGGGCGTCGTGGTTCTGTGCATCAGCATCATCGGTGCGCTGCCAACTGACCCCATCGCGGGTAACAAAGGCTTGAGCTGTTGCTTCTGGGTTCTGCCAATACCCGTGCGCCACGCTAGGCCCATTGACCCAGATCTCGCCGACTTCACCACTTGGCAGCGAGTGAAGCCCCTCAGGATCGACAATATCGATAGCGTGACCGGGTTCCGGTGTACCGCAGCCCACCAGGGTGTTGCCTTCAACCGCTGAGGCAGCCTTTCCCTCGGCCAGCGACTGTTGAGAAAAAGCCGAGCCTACCACGCCCGTACCGCGCGAATTACAGCTAACCAATAGCGTCGCTTCGGCCAAGCCATAACAGGGTGCTGCGGTGTCAGCGGCAAAGCCCGCCGGGCGGAAGCGTTCGATAAAGCCAGTGAGGGTATCGTGGCGTACCGGCTCGGCGCCTGAGAACGCAACCCGCCAGCTGGATAAGTCGAGCGCCTCAAGCTGCTCGTCGCGGATACGCTCAAGACACAGCCGGTAGGCAAAATCAGGGCCACCGCTAATGGTGCCCCGGTGGCGGGAGATCGCTTCCAGCCAGCGTACCGGCCGCTGTAAAAAGAAGGTGGGGCTCATCAATACCGCAGGGATACCGCGATAGATGGGCTGCAGCAGGCCACCGATCAGCCCCATGTCGTGGTAAAGCGGCAGCCAACTGACGAAAACATCGTCGGCACCAATCGAGAAGCCCGTCTCGATAGCACGCTCGTTCGCCATCAGATTGCCATGGCTCACCATCACCCCTTTGGGAGTGGCCGTGGAACCTGAGGTGTACTGTAAAAAGGCGAGATCACCGCGCTTTGGGCGATGCTCGACCCAGTGTTCAGCGCGGCTCTCATCTACGGCATCCACGGGGATCAGTTCGGCGCTGCCGAAGCCTTCGCTTGCAGATGCGACCACATCGATAATCGTTGTAGAGGTGAGCACACAGGCGGCCTGAGAGTCGGCGGCAATGGCGAGCAGGCGCGCCAGATGCTGCTGCTTGGCCGACTCTGGAGGGAAGACCGGCACGGCAATCACCCCGGCATATAGGCAGGCGAAGAACGCCACCACATAGTGTTCATCGTTATCCAGCAGGATCAAGGCACGCTCACCAGCCGGGAACCGCTGCTGGAGCTCGCTGGCCAGGGCGCGGGAGCGCCGCTCCAGGGTGGCGTAGTCAAGGGTGGTCTCACCTTGTGCGTTCACTACAATCAGCGCCCTGTCGCTGGGCATTTCCCGGGCCAGGCGACTTAAATGTTCAACGAAGCTGTGGTTAACAACGTTATGGGACGGGTGGCTGTTCATCGTCTGGGCGTGCCTTATATTCATATGCGTACCTGCTGGAACTCCTGGCCGTGGCGTGGGATTGAGCCGTTGTATTCAGTCTTTGGAGAGGTTGCCGTGACCTTCCGCCATGGCCACGACGACTTTGCGCGGCCCTTTGAACGGCGTGCGCGCATGGGCGACCAGCATGTTGTCGAGCATCAGCACATCGCCTGCCTGCCAGGGGAACATCACCGTTTCGTCGGCCAGTACGCCGCGGATCTCATCGAAGATGGCATCGTCAATGGGGCTACCATCGGCAAAGAAGACGTTACGCGGCATGTCTTCGGGGTCGAGCAGCTCTTCCAGCGACTCTCGCACCTCTGGCTGCAGGTTGGAGACATGGAAAAGATGGCCCTGGTTAAACCACACCTGCTCACCGGTGACAGGGTGAGTCTCTATGCTTTGGCATAACTGGGTAGTACGCAGGTCGCCATCAGGCTTCCACTCACAACGAATCCCCGCGCGCTGGCAGAATGCCTCCACCTCGGCACGGTCTTCGGTGTTAAACACCTTTTGCCAAGGCATGTCGAAATCGCCGTAGTTGCGTACGTAGAGAATGCCGGGGGCAAAGCGCTCGCGGATCTCTGCAGGCATACGGCGGTAAATAGCGCGGCTATCGGCTATCGGCGTCTCTCCCCCTTCGGGGGAAGCGGTGACACAGTGGAACCAGATTTTCATCGGCCACTCGCGGGTGTAGGCCTGCTCATTGTGGAGGGGAATATGTTGATGAGCGGGGTACTCGGTCGAGGTATAAATGCCCGACGAAACCGCTGAACGCGGTGTTGAGGCGAACTCATAACTCAGCAGAGGATGACCAAAGGCGGCAGCAAACTGCTGAAAATCGTCCACGGAGGGAACATCGAAGCCTCTTAGCAACACCCCACCGACTCTGGCCACCAGCGTCTCAATATCAGCACGCAACTCGCCAAAGGCTTCCAGCAGCGGCTGCCCTGGATAGGTGGGGGAAATCATAATGGGCAGCTCCGAATCAGCAGGCCCCTGACGTTTGGATATGGTGTTGGTTTGTTGCGTTGGTGTTGCGCTTTGGCTGTCCATTATTGAACTCCTGAAAATTCGTTGAGTAGCGTTTACCCTGGGCGTTTGTGTGTGAATAGCCTGAATCGACATAGCTTGATTCGACATAACTCAGGGCAGCGGCATAGCCACTCGGCGCTGGCAGCGGCCATGCTTGCAAAGGTGATGAAACGGGAAGCGAGTGCTCAAGGTGATAGGTGCCTGGCGGCCCTAAAGAGGAAGTGATCGAGAGCGCCTGCAAATGATCAGCGATGCCCAGGCCCAAGGCTTTGAGCACCGCCTCTTTAACCACCCAGCGCTCCATAAAGGGCAGTGCGAAGCCGTCGCGTGCGTGGCCGAGCTGCTCACTTGGCGATAGCACCAGCCCTTGCAGCGGCGCCAGCTCGGCCTCGGGTCGGCAGCGCTCAATATCGACCCCCACCGCGCCGCCGGGAGCAAGCGCGATCAGGGCGACATGGCCAGAGTGGGAGACATTGAAAGCAGGCCCATCAGCGTTTTCCAACGCTGGTTTGCCGTAAGCGTTCTGAGTGAACACCAACTTTTCAGGCGCCACGCCGGTGCGCGCTGATAGCAGTCGCCGTAGGGCAGCGCGTGTCGCCACAGCGCGTACGACATCAGCGTGATGGCGAAGCCGCTGGGCGCGCTGCCGCTCGGCTCGACTCAGCAACCGATCATCTTCGTCAGCCACCGGGGCGTTCAGGTCGAGCGATAAGCGCCAGACTTCAAGCCCCTCAGGAGCCCCTTCAGCTAACTGCAGGCGCTGCATGGGGCACCTCCTCAAGCCGTCGAGTTAGCGCCCGTTCGATAGTCTCCAGCACTTGTGCTTGCTGCTGGCGAATAAAGAAGTGCCCTCCTTCGAACCAGTCCAACGAGAATGCCCCGCCCGCTTCTCGCTGCCACGCTTCTAAACGCTCTCTTTCGATATCGTCATCGCGCCCTGCGAGTACCTGTAAGGGATAACCAAGCGGCGACCCGCCGCGATAGCGGAAACTGCGGCAGAGGCTATAGTCCGCCATCAAGATATCGAGGGTAAGGCGCAGCAGTTCCGGGCTTTCGAACACTTCCTCTGGGGTGCCGCCCTGTTGGCGAAGATCCGCAATCAGGGCTTTGTCGTTATCAAGGCCCGCCAAGCGGTCTGAGTCGCGCATTGAGGGCGCCGCGCTGCCTGAGGCGAACAGCATCCGCGGCTGAGGTCGCCCTACATCGCGCAAGCGAGCTGCCATGCCGTAGGCCAACAACGCCCCCATGCTGTGACCGAACAGGACAAAGTCTCCACGCATCCGCGTTGCTTGCTCTTCGCACAGCCGCACGACCTGGGTCTCGAAGTCATCGATGAGCGACTCACCCAGGCGTTCACCACGCCCAGGCAGCTCGACGGGATATACCTCGATCCAGGCGGGCAACTGACGCTTCCAGCGCAAATACATAGTGGCGCTAGCCCCGGCACAGGGCAGGCAGAGCAGCCTTAAACGCTTAACCTGCATCCACCTGCTCCGCCTCACTTTTGGCCTGCGCATCCATCCACTGGCGCAGCGACAATGGCCGCATATCAGTCCAGGTCTTTTCGACGTAGTCGAGGCAGGTTGGCTTATCGCCGAGTACGCCGGTATCGGTCCAGCCAGCGGGAATCGCTTTCCATTCTGGCCAGAGGGAGTACTGCTCTTCGTGGTTGACTAATACGCGGAAGACACCATCTTCACGATCAAAACAGCTTGTCATGGGACTAACCTCATCGTTGCCAAAGGAATGAGAAATAAAACGCAATTACTTCTCATTACTCAATGACGAGTGAGGCACAGGAAAATTTAATGTGAAGGAAGAAGAAAGTAGAAAAAATACGTGCGGGGGCTAAACGGCTCTAGCGCTTAAAAACGCGACAGCCGTTAAATCATCAATGAAGAAAACCAGGGGGAACAAAAAACGGAGTGGGCAAAAAGCAGCGATTTATCAGTTGCTCTCATCACTGCGCGGAATCATCCCCGTTAGCAGCCATAGCTGTTCGGCTTCACGAAATACACGGCGGTGCTGAGAGGAAGCCGCTAACCACGCATGAAGCGCCTCGCGATCAGCGTCGCTCAACGTCTCTTCATGCTCGCGCATCAGCCAGTCTAGCGCCGTTTGCCAAACGGCATCATCGCCGCTGTCGTTATCCATCGTTACTGTCAAACCTCGCTACTGCTGCCTGCTGAACACCTGTCTCGGGAAGCGTGTAATATTATCAACGCTATTTGCTGACAGTGTAACAAAGCGACAACAAAGAAGGGACGGAACGTGGGCTTACCTATCTGGCAACATCTGGCCTTGTAGCGACTGGCGGCAATGAGTCAGTGCATCGCGAATCATAAAATTAACTAACGTGGTGGAAATACCTAACAAGTGGGCCACTTCCCGCTGCGTATGACTTCCCGAACGATAGAGCTCAAAAGCGCGCCGCGTACGCTCGGGCAGCTCGTCCAAAGCGTTAACCACCTGGGCCAAGGCTTGGCGATCAATCGCGATCACCTCTGGGGAGTGTGATGCGTAAGAGGTGGTATCCCCCTCCTCTTCTTTTGCAAACAAAGTTGACTCAAACGCCGAACGGCGGCAGCGGTCAATGGCGAGGTTGCGCACCACACGTGACACATAGGATATGGGCTGCTTCACCTCAAAAAGAGTGGTTGCCTCTGAAATTTTCAGATAGGCATCCTGCACAACATCATCGGCTTGATCAGCATTGCCCAATACTCTTGCAGCGACACAGCAGAGCCGGGGCCGCTGATTAACGAAGATATCTTCTAACTCAGCGCTCCAGGTCTGGGTATCCACAGCTCGGCCTCCTGCCTTGATTAACACCACGGAATAAATGGCAATAATTATTATTTGCGTTAGAGCCTGACAAGTCAACTGGTGAGAGCTAACTCACTTTTTATAACGATATGCTTGTTGATTTTTTTGTTGACTCAGTTAATAGCAACATGTAGCGGGGGCATCTCTCATACGCCAAATGCATAGATGATCTACCATTAAACCAACTTGACTCCTGTCATCTCCGCGTCATGAATGGCTAGTTACATTGAATGCATACAGTTTTTGCCATTCACTAAGACACGATGAATGCTCAGGGGAAATACAATGCTCGATAGCAGTAACGACCTACTCGAAACGGTGAAGCAGGCGGCGTACGAGGCAGGTGCGCTGTTACGCGAGGGATATTCGCTAAAGGGAAGAATTGCCTTTGAGCAAAAGGGGGCGTCAGACTTTGTCAGCTACTACGATACGGCCGCCGAGAACATCATTATCGACTGTATCAACAGCGCTTTTCCCGATATCGCTTTCCTTGGTGAAGAGAGCGGGCTTACGCCCACCGATAGTGACTATACCGTCATCATTGACCCTCTTGATGGCACCAGCAACTTTCTGCATGGGGTGCCTCACTTCTCAGTCTCCATCGCGGTTACTAAGGACGATGAGCTGATCATCGGCGTTGTCTATCAACCGCTGCTTGATGAAATGCTTTGGGCCAGCCTTGGCACCGGCGTCTTCCTCAACGACACGCCGCTCACGACGCCTGAACCGCGCCCACTGAACGAGATGCTGGTAAGCACCTGCCTGCCCTACCACGCTAAAGGCGACTGTACGACGGCCCTAGATCAACTCGCTGCTCTAATGCCCCAGGTGGCCGGTATCCGCAGCCCAGGATCGGCGGCGCTGGAGATCGCCTACACCAGCCTGGGCCGGTTTGATGCTTTTTGGTCTCAAGGCGCTAAGCTCGACTTTTGGGATATCGCCGCCGGCATTGTGATTGCCAGAGAAGCTGGCTACACCGTCACGGATCTCACTGGCGAGCCGAATCCCGCTCAATGGAACAGCCTGATTGCAGCGCACCCTGAGCGGCATAGCCAACTGCTAGCGTTTTTAACTTCCCACTGATAAAAAATCTACCTCGCTTCTAGGCTCACGCGTGTTCGATTCACCATCGAATATCCCGTGAAACCTGCCTACACTCAAAACACCCACGCCGCGGCCCAGAGGACGTAATTAATGAAGCCTTCCTATCTTCTGCCTAATTTGCCCATTACAGCAACGATTATACTTTTTGGCCTGCTGGCCGCTAACACCGCCCATGCTCAAGAAGAGGCTGACGCAAAGCTCTGGGATGATGCCCTGGTTAAGGCGGCACAGCAGGTAACGCTGGGGCCGCGCCCGTTGTTCTTAGTAAACGACATGAGTGCGGATAACGATCACGAGCGCGAACTGAAAGCCTCTTTATTGAGCTGCGCTGCTGAGCAAACCCAGTGGCAGCGGTCTCCATTAACGATTGGACATCGTGGCGCGCCGTTACAGTTTCCAGAACATACTCTCGAATCTTATATTGCCGGTGCTCAAGGCGGGGCGGGTATTCTTGAGTGCGACGTCGCCTTCACTGCCGATGAGGAACTCGTCTGCCGTCACTCTCAGTGCGATTTACATTACACCACCAATATCGTCGAGACCGACTTAGCTGAAAAATGCAGCGTGCCTCCCGCTTTTGATGAAGAAAACGGCGAGCTAATGAATGCAGCAGATATTCGCTGCTGTACCAGCGATATTACCTTAGCCGAGTTTCGTAGCCTTCAAGGCACCATGGAGGGGGTGAACACCGATGCCACTACCCTTGAAGAGTACTTAGCAGGCACACCGGAATGGCGCACTGAGCTTTACGCTACCCGCGGCACATTAATGAGCCATGCCGACAGTATTACGCTATTTCAACAGCTTGGCGTGCAGATGACCCCAGAGCTGAAAGTGCCAGAGGTAGAGATGCCGTTTACGGGTAATTCAGAAGGCTTTACGCAGCAGGCGTACGCACAGAAGATGATAGATGAGTACAAAGCGGCAGGCGTTTCCCCCAATAATGTATTCCCACAATCTTTCAATCTGGATGATGTACTTTACTGGATTGAACATGAACCTGAGTATGGAAATCAGGCGGTTTACCTGGATGGCCGCTACAGCGATGACTCCTTTGATCATACAAACCCCGATACGTGGCAGCCAAGTATGCAGTCGCTGGTGGAAAGCGGCGTTCAGATTATCGCTCCTCCTACCTGGATGCTGGTCGAAGCGAATCCAGAGTTCGGCAGTGACGAGCAGGCAAGACGCCTGCAATCTTCACTTTATGCCCGCCGCGCCCGGGATGCAGGCCTATCTATGATCACCTGGACACTTGAGCGCTCGGGGCCGTTGAAGGAAGGCGGCCAGTGGTACCACAGCACCACTGACGATGTTATTCAGCGTGATGGCGACAAACTGGTTACTTTAGATGCCCTCATCAATTACGTTGGCGTTATCGGCGTGTTCAGCGACTGGCCCGCCACGGTTGCTTTCTATGACAATTGTGCTCAGCGGGGCGCGCCCTGAACTGCACCCCGCGGGAGCAGCGCGAAGCGGTGCCGGGGTTGGTGTGGTGCCATTGGGCGTCGTTCCGACGCCTCCCGCGGGTGCCTTGAAACGCTCGCTGAACTCGCGCTCTTCGTTACCACGCGCTACGGGATGTGCACGGAGCTGAAGCAATGGGTTTTCGTAGCGCGTATATGGACTCCTCCTCGTCTGCAAGCACAAAAGGTCATAGCGGCACGGTCGACTGCTAGCGTATATCCGGTCTCGTAAAGGATGCCTAACGTGGACATCGGACCTTAATGGGCTATTCGCACGTCGGGTACCCTCAGCGTAAACGAGCTTTATTACTCTACGCGCTACACGGTATGGCCCGACGTCGGTTCGACCTGTTCGCCATCTCTCTTTTGGTGGTGCAGTCGGGGCGGTAGGAACACCGGTTAAAGGTTCAACATTGATGGTCGCGTCGCCTGCTTAAGCGGCGGCCAACTCAGGGTTATACGGCACTTCGTAACGTGTGACGGCCCACGCCATGCGCGCTGTCTTATTGGCGAGTGCCACGATCGCCACGTTGCGATGTTTGCGCACGGCAAGGTGCTTGATCCACTGGCTGAGTCCGTCGTCTTTTTTCACCGCATAACGAAGGACGGCGCGGGCGCCATGTACCAGCAGCTTGCGTAAGTAACTATTGCCACGTTTACTGATCCCCAACAGGCGCTCTCGTCCGCCCGTGCTATGTTGACGCGGGGTCAGCCCTAACGAGGCGGCAAAGTCGCGTCCTCGCTTGTATATAGCGCCGTCACCCAGCACACCCGATAAGGCACTGGCGGTGATGGGGCCAATGCCGCGGAGGGTCATCAAGCGCTTGGCAACCGGGTCGGTATTGGCATGCGTTTCAATGGCGGACGTTAACTGCGCAACACGCTCGTCTAAATAACGTAAGTCATCCGCTAAGTCGGCCAATAGGCGGCGAAAGCGGTCACTGAGCCCGTTGGTGGCATCCTCCAGCCAAAGAGGCAGCGCCCGCCGTAACTGCTGAATACCGGTGGGGGCAATAAACCCATACTCACCGATGAGGCCACGGATTTGATTGGCCTTCGCTGTGCGCTGGCTAATCAGCTCTTCACGGATCCGGTGGGTGGCCTGGCTGTCCTGTTGATCAACGGTTTTTACGGCCACGAAGCGCATCGTGGGACGGCCTAATGCTTCACAAATCGCTTCAGCATCTGCCCGATCATTTTTATTCGTTTTAACGTAAGGCTTCACGAATTGGGCCGCAATGAGCTTCACATGGTAGCCACGCGCTTGAAGTTTGCGCGCCCAATAATGCGCCGATGCACATGCTTCCATGCCGATGGTGGCGCCTTGAGGAACGCGCCGACAGACAGCCTCCAGCCACTTGGCCCGGGTATATTTACCTCGCCATTGAGGCTTCTCATGCCGGTCAACGCCATGTACGTGAAAGACAGACTTTGCGATATCCACACCAACTCGGCTAATGTTCATATGGGCTTCTCCTGACTCTCAAGCTGATAGTTTTCCAACCACCTACCAGTATGGCGCACTGACGCCGGAGTAGGGTGAGGAGGAGTCCATCCCATTGGGTAAGCGTCAGCGCACCCGCGGGAGCAGCGCGAAGCGGTGCCGGGGTTGGTGTGGTGCCACTGGGCGTCGTTCCGACGCCTCCGGCGGGTAATCAAAGATTAGCTGGCTGAGGCTTATCCACTTATCTGCTTCCCCAAGCGGCGTTTGCCCTCTATCACGTAAATCTTTTCATTTTTTTGTTAAAAATGAGAACCATTAGCACTAGAATGGAGGCATTATCATCAACCCTATCGCCAGGAGTCATTCATGTTCGAGGTCAAAGGCGCCACCTTTGAAATCAATGGTAAGCAGATTTTAAATCCCATTGACCACAGCTTTCATGAGGGCAAGGTTTACGGCCTGATTGGCCATAACGGCTCGGGTAAGTCGACGCTGATCAAGCTCATGGCCCAGCAGCAGCCGGTAAGCCAGGGAGAGATTCACTTTGAACAGCGCCCACTGAGTGACTGGGAAAATCGTGAGTTTGCCCGTCAGGTGGCTTACCTGCCCCAGCATTTACCGAGTGCAGAAAGTCTTACCGGGCGCGAGCTAGTCGCCTTTGGCCGCTACCCATGGCACGGGCTGCTGGGCCGCCACACCCAGAAAGACAAAGATGCCATTGATCGCGCCATTGCCCTGACCCACACAGAGGCCTTTGCCGACCGCTTGGTCGACACGCTCTCTGGTGGTGAACGTCAAAGGGTGTGGTTGGCGATGCTGCTAGCCCAGGGCAGCCGATTCCTGCTGTTGGATGAGCCGCTAGCGGCGCTGGATATCGCCCACCAAATCGAAGTGCTGGCGCTGATCCGTAAGCTGTGCGATGAGCTAAATCTTGGGGTCATTATTGTACTGCACGATATCAACATGGCCTCGCGCTACTGCGACGAGCTGATGGCACTGCACAGCGGTCGCTTACTGGCCCATGGCAGCCCGGGTGATTTGATGAGCTGCAGCACCTTAGAGGCGATTTATGGCCTACCGATGCAGGTCATGAAGCACCCCAACGGAGAGCACAATATCGCTGTTGCACAATGAGACGCTGCTTTCGCCGTGGCTTTTTAGCGTTGGCCTGCCTTGGCACACTAGCATCCAGTGGAGTCGCTGCTTCAGCAAAGGTAGTCACCCTGGATTGGGCAATAGCCGAAACGCTGATCGCTTTAGATAATCCCCCCGTTGGGTTAGCAGAGATTCCCCAGTACCAGCGATGGTCTGGTGCCGAGCGATTACCGTATGGCGTTCTTGATGTCGGCCTGCGCGCTCAGCCCAATCGAGAGCTCATTGCTCAGCAGGCACCCGATTACGTCCTTCTCTCACCGCTGTTTATGCGGCTGATCGACCAGTTAAATACCATTGCCCCCGTCACTGCGCTGGGCACTTACCAGCTTGGCGATCCACTCTGGCAACGCCTGCAGCGCACAACGCATACCCTGGCCGCACTGAGCGGCAATCACGAGCAGGCGGTTGCAATGGTCGACACCATCGAAGAGGCCCTGGATCAACAAAAGGCGCAGTTAGAAGCGCAGCCGCCGCTAATGGTGGTGCAGTTTATCGATGCGCGGCACCTGCGAGTATATGGCGAAAACAGTCTATTTCAGTCGGTACTGGAACGCTTGGGGCTAATCAATGTTTGGCAACAGTCTACCAATCAATGGGGGTTTTCGACGGTGGCGCTGGAAGAGCTGTTGGCTTACTCCGATGCGACTATTGTCGTCGTTGAGCCGCTGCCTTTAGAAATGCGCGATGGGTTTGAGAGTAACGCGCTGTGGCAGCATTTGCCTGCGGTAAAAGAAAACCGCGTTGTTCGCCTACCGCCAGCGTGGAGTTTTGGTGGTTTTCCATCTGCAGCACGCTTCGCTGAATTACTCAGCGAAGCGCTATTAGCCCGTTAAACAAAGCCCTTTTAAAGGAAGCCCTCTAAAGAACACTCTGTAACGAAAACTTAGAAGTCCAGTGACGCCGAGAGTTTCACCGTGCGCGGCTCGCCTTGGGTCAAATAACCACCGGTTGCCGAGGCCCAGTAGTTCTCATCTGTAATATTTTCGATATTAGCGCGCCAAGTAAGCGTATTGCTGTTGAGCGGCATGGCATAACGTACACCGAGATCCCAGCGCGCCCAGGCGTCAACTTCAAGCTGATTGGCAGCGTCTAAATACTGGCTGCCATTACGCACCGCACGGCCACTGAGCGTCCAACCCGGGGCTTGTGGAATATCCCACTCGCTGCCTAAGACTAGCCGATAACCGGGCACCCCAACCGCATCGTTACCCTGGTTAGTGCCATCGTCAGTACGCGTCAGTTCAGGATCTATCCACATCGCACTGCTTAGCAAGCGCAAACCGTCTACCGGTTCACCATAAACGCTCAACTCCACACCACGATTCCGCTGTTCGCCGTAATAGCCATAAACGCCGGTTTCAGTGTTAATAAAGGCATTGGGTTGCTCAATTTCAAACAGGCTTAAGCTGCCACCCAGGTTACCCAGATCGAGTTTGGCACCGACCTCGTTCTGTTTAGCTTCGACCAAACCAATACTCTGCCCAGCATTTACCGCCGTGGTAGGAGCCGTATCACCCGGCTGTAATGCCTCAATATGGTTGGCGTATAGCGATAGGGATTGGGTCGGTTTTACTACAACGCCATACACAGGCGAAAGCCGCGTATCGCTGAAGTTGTTGTCAAAATCACCCTCATAGTCATAGTTGGTGACGTCGACTTCCTGATAGCGGGCGCCCAGGGTAAACAGCAGTCGATCATCCAGAAAGCCCAGCGTATCGGAAAGCGATACACCACTGTTGCGGGTGCGGCTACGTAGATTAGGATCATTCATATCCCCCCCTGCAAATACAGGTTCGCGCACCGAGATGTCGGAAGGCTGATAAATATTGGTGGGTAAACCAGGCGAAGCCATTTCATAAGCCGAACGAGTGGTGCGATAAACGCTAGAGTAGCCAAGATCCAACTGATGGCTAACCGCACCTGTATCGAATGCACCACGCAAACCAGCCTGCCCACCAATACTTTCAGCACGATAAGGCACTTCCATCTGGCCGATAGTGGATGAGCCGTCCACTGCATTAACCGTAGGCGTTGCATAAATGCCGCTTTCACGAGTGTCGTTACCACCCAGAGCCGCATAGGCAGTCCAACTGTCGGCAATATCGTACTCACCACGCAGCATCGCGAAGCTGGTCTCTAGCTCGGTATTGACCCACTCCGGCGCATGGTTGCTACTTGCTGAGGGGGCACCTGGCACCCGGCTTAATCCGGATCCTACGCGTACCACTGGACGGCCACCGTTCACAGTATGACTTTGGTGACCGATATCCAACGAGGCACGACCACGCTCACCGCGATAATCCAGCCCAATAACGGCGGAGGTCGCACGGCGTTCTTCATCGTCAATCGCTGTGTCGCCGCGCCCACGCATGACATTAGCGCGCACGCCAAACTGATTTTCATCACCAAAACGCCGCCCAAGCTCGATGCCGCTTTCGATATAGCCGCTATCCGACACCCCAGTAGTAAGCCGATTGAGGGGGGCATCGGCGGCGCGTTTAGGCTCAATGTTAATAGCACCACCAACGCCAGAACCACTGGGCGAAACACCATTAGCGAAGGCGTTGGCGCCCTTAAATAGCTCCACACGCTCGGCAATATTGGTCGCGACTATCTGGCGAGGTAGTACGCCATACAGACCGCCGTAAGCAATGTCTTCGCCATCGAGTTCAAAACCGCGGATCTGAAACTTTTCAGCGTAGTTGCCGAAGCCAAAACCACTTTGTACCGATGCATCATTGATTAACACATCGGCCAACGTCTCAGCCTGCTGGTTTTCGATCAGCTCAGCGGTAAACCCAATCACATTGAACGGCACATCGGCCGCATTGCGCTGCCCCCAGGTGCCAACGCGGGCACCGGCAGCCACTTGGCCACCGGCAAATGCAGGCGCCGGAGTATCACCTCTCGCGGTAGCCTCCCCGATCACCGTTACGGTCTCCAGCGAAGCACTGTCGTTGGAAGATGCTTGCGCCCAGACAGTGCAGGGCAAAGGGAGCGACCCCAGCAATACGAACGTGAGCGTACGCCAGGAGGGAGAAGGTAGTGACATAGAGGGTTCCTCTTTAGATAAGAGCAAGCAGTAATATAAACAGCGATATGAGAGCGTGAACTTTACATCAAAACACAATCATTTTCATTTGGGATAGAGACGCGTTTAACATACATAAGCTATTTTAGTGATATGCATTATCGTTTATGATGGTCTCAGCCTCATTTCTCAGTGCGCTGTGTCAAAACCTATGTGAAAGCCCTGTGATGGAGCCCCGCGATGCCCTCTGCTCTGCGTCAGCCGCAACTGTTCGAGCCTTCGTTAGCGTCCTGCTACACCGGGCCGTTGGCGAACTTTACGCCGCCGTTAATAGGCGGAACGCCACCGCTGGAAGCGTTCAAAACAGCCCGTTGGCGGAATGCCGATTGGCTCAAAGAAGATCTCTCCCGTTTCGCTGAACAGTACCCAGACGGAGACCAGCGGGCAGTGGTATCGATCTGGTCGAAATGGCACTTAAGTGCGCTAACCGTTCCCACACTGACTGCCAACCTGCTGCTTAACCGTGACCTGCCGGTGGGGCTGGACGACATGCAGGTTATCTTTAACGACAAGGGCGCCACCTCGCGGCTGTGGTTGCCCCACGAAGGTACGCCGATAACCACTCAAGATCCGTTTGAGCGTTTTGCTACCCTGATTGAGCAGCACTGGGCACCGTTGATTGAGCAATTAGCGGCTATCTCCGGCGCTGCACAGCGGGTGTTCTGGAGCAATGCCGGTGGCTATCTGGACTTTTACGTCAACGCACTAGGCGAGCATCCGCTTGCCAATCGGCAGGCGTTTGAGGCCGCCAAGGCGTTGCTGGAAGCGCGCGACCTGCCCAACGGCAAGCGCAACCCGCTGTTTCAGCCGGTGCGTTACTTTACGCCCAAGGGGAGTGAGGAAGTTAAGCGGGTGCGCAAGCTTTGCTGCCTGCGCTACTTACTGGATGAGTTTGATACCTGCGGCACCTGCCCGCTAGAGGGCTGCGACCTGGAAGCGCGTAAGCGTGCCAGGCAGGTCGCCCGTTAAAACGTGAGCTATTTTTAACACGGTTTAGATATTAATTTGCGCAACAGCATCCTCACTCGCTCGAGCACGCTGTTCGCCTTTCAGCTCGCTTAGCTGGCCCTTCGACATCTCCAGCAACCGATCAGCGTGAACGAAGTAGCTGTCGTCATGGCTGATAGCAAACACGGTTTTACCCATCGCTTTTAAGTGCGGTAACAGCTCGCGGTAGAACAGCCGCCGGAACTGCGGGTCTTGATCCGCCGCCCACTCATCGAGCAGCAGGATATCGCGCTTTTCGGCAATCGCTAGTAGCAGGGCCAGGCGCTTACGCTGCCCTTGGGAGAGCTGGGTGTTGATGACACGATCCCCCTCCCACTGCAATTTGTGCTGCATCTGCAATCGCTCAAGCCAGGTATCAACGACCTCTGGGTCAGCAGGCAGGCCTTCAGGGCCCATGGTCTGATCAAACTGATGAAAATCGGTAAACACGCTGGCAAAGCGAGCGCGAAACGCTTCCCACTGAGCAGCGGTGACCACCTGTCCATCAATCTTAATAGTGCCGCTTTGGGGGCGGTATAACCCCGAGAGCAGCCTTGCCAGAGTCGACTTACCGCTACCGTTGCCGCCGATCAGAAACACCTGCTCACCGCGCTCTAGGGTCATATTGAGTGGCCCCGCCTGGAAGCCCTCGCTCTGGGCAGTGTCCGGGTAGTGGTAGGTGACGTCCTCCAGCTCCAGACGCTGCCAATCGGCCAGCGTATCGTCGACGGCAAAGCTCGACTGATACTCGGCCAATTCCAGGCTGCTCAACTTATCAAAAGCGACCTGGGCACTGATCAGCGTTGGCCAAGCGCCCACCGCCTGAATCAGCGGCGTACGCAGGAACAGCAGCGTCAACGCGAAAGTGGAAGCCACCGTGGTACTCGCCCACCCCAATCCATTAGAGAGGAAAAACACCACCCCGATGGCGCCCAACATCATAATGTTAGACCAGTTGTTAGCGCTTAAATGGTAGGTATCGGCGCGGATGATATGGTGACGATAGTCACGGGCATTGGCGGTATAGCGCTCGTCATAAAAGCGCCGGGCACGGTCGCGGTTGAGCGCCAGCTCTTTGCGCCCTTCAATGGCCGCCTGGAAATCTTTATACAGACTATCTTCGCTTTCACGCACGAGGCGAAAATGGCGATACACCCGCGACACCAGCACCCAACCCACGCCCATGGTGAACGCGATCCACAGCACCGTGATCACCACCATTTGCGGCGAAAGCCATGCCAAATAGGCCACCGAGGCAAGCGTTAGCACCACGCCCTGAATCAGCTCCGGCAGGCGCACAAAACCAATGGTGATGTTACGCACATCGCTGGACAAACTGGCAAGCAAGGTGGCGTTGCCCAGCTGCTCCAAACGCTCAATATCGGTGTCGAGAATCCGCTTCACCAGCCGCGAGCGTAGGTCAAACACAAAGTGGTGCCCCAGCACGGTCAGCGCTAATTGCGTACTGAGTGTGACCGCCAGGAGCACCGCCAGCAGGCCGAGAAATTGCGGCAACGCCGCCATGCTGCCTACCTCGATAAGCCGCTGGTTGATAAAGGCAATCACCCCGACCCCTAAGCCAGCGCTTAACAGGCTCAGAGCAATAGCGCCTAAAAAGGGCCAGCGGTAGTGATGAAATACTAAGCGCAGCAGTTCCATGGGGCTCCTTGCCTTCCTGTAAAGAGCGCTGAAGTCTAACAGCAGCGCCTCTCACCAAGAAGACGTCATTCATATTGGGTGGCAAACGAGCGGCCTGACAGAGATCTTACAAAGAGTAGTCTGAACCGGAACGCTATTCCTAAGAGCTATTCCTAAGAGCTATTCCTAAGGGCTATGTCAGATGGTTATCCCAGCGGAGTTCCAGACTGGCGACCAGCTGGGGTGTTGCCGAGCCAGGCGTTACTCGGTAGAGCCCGCCCTGGCCGGAGGAGACCAGAAAGCCGCCGTTGCCGTCACAGCGGGCGCCGGCGGCGTCGGGCAGCGCCAGGCTGGCAACAAGCTTGCCTTGCGCGGCATCCAGCAGCAGTACCCGGTTGCCGCGAGGGGCAGTCACCAGGACATTGCCAGAAACACGGCTAAACGCCACGCTGGCAGTGTAGTGCTTCAGACTGGCGGTGACTTCATCGGCCAGCGCCAGCTCAGAGAAGTGCCCTTGGGCATCCAGACGGCAGATCAGCGGATGGGTCTCCCACTCGGGCCCTTCAAACTGGTAGCCAGCGATCACTGTACCGTCCGCCGCCACATCCAGATGACGGCAGCTGAGCTGGTGGTGCGAAGGTTGGTGGCGGGCCAGTATCTCGCCGCTGTGGCGATCCAGCAGCATCAGCGCTGGTGCCATGGTATCAAGATTGAGTTTAACCCGGCCGTAGTCAGGATGAGTCTTGATACCCCCCAAACCAATCACCAGTGTGTCACCATCCGGCATCAGCCTAAGCTCATGAGGCCCGATACCACCCAGCGGCATATCGCGCACATGGGCGTAGTCGTTGGCAGCGTCGTAAACGCGCACTAGCCCGGCGCTGTCCTCCAAACGATTGGCGGTGACATACAGATAGCGCCCGCTCAGGTCGAAAACGCCATGCCCGTAGAAGTGGTAGCCCTCCCCGGCCGCAATGGTGTGGGCTAATTGGCGGCTGTCCCCATCGATCACATGCATCCGTGTGCCAGGGCGGCGAGCAAACAATACCGCCTGGCGAGAGTCGGGCCGCAGACAGCCTCCATGGCAGCGCTCGGGTACTTCGATCATAAAGCGGGTCTGACCATCCAATGCCACCCCGGCGATGTAATGCCCTCCTCTGGGTTCGTCTACCGCGCTGAACAGCCAAGCGGCTTCCTCCCGCGCGGGCAGCGCCCAGCTCAGCGGGGTCAGCGCCATGGCGATGCTGCCCAACCCTACTTTGAGTACTTGGCGTCGCTGCATGGTTCAATCCCCATCGCTGGAGTTAAAGCCTCGTACCAGCCCCAGTTCACCAGCGATCTCGTTACCCAGTAAATGGCGTAGCTGGCTGATGTCGAGGTAGAGCGACTGCAGACCGCGAAACGCCTCTTCGTCTTCAAGGGAAGGCACCAAGCCCGGTGGCAGTTCGCTGGCCTGAACGAGTGTCTTATCCAACTGATCACGAAACGCCTCGGCGAGCGGCAGCGCATCGGCCTCGCGCAACAGCGCGGTGAGCCCCGGCAAAAAGCCGGTACGCAGGCCCTCCAGGCTGCTCTCTACCAATCGAACCGTTTGTCCACTACGCCACGCTTCCGCCAAGTAGCCGTTGGAGGGCGCGCCTTTAAGGCCCATGGGCTCACCGAGCCGTTTATCTTCGAGTATTTCGAGGGCCTGGATGGCGCTGGCCAGTGTTGTTTCGGTGTAGTCGGCAGTATCAAGATAGTGCTCGCCAAAGGCCTGCCAGTCGCGATGCAGAGCGCTCGTGGTATCCGCAAGATGCGTGGTGATGGCATGCATCAGCGAGCAGGCTCCAGGGTCGCTCAGGGCCTGTTCGTCCATGGCGTCGTCATAAAGCAAGTATTCAAGGGCGGGAAAGCCTTGAATCGCCACGCTGTCACTGGCGATATCTTGGGCATCCGGGGCTTCGGCTGCCTTCAGCCAGCCGCGCACCTTGCTGCCCACCAGGTTTTTACGGTCTGGCCAGAATTGCAGTTGCCAGCCTCGGCTATTCTGCTCGACCGGGCCGAACTGAATAAAACGCACCGCCTGCCAAGCTTGATAGGCGCTCAGCCAGTCATTTTCCAGCCGCTGCCTGAGAGCTTCGTCTGGGCTCTGGCAAAAGCGTGCGGCGCTAGCTTCCAGGCGCTCGGAGGCGGCGCTCAGCTCAGCATACTGA
>Ga0208919_1000555_pt1 | contig 24731 bp, 37 predicted proteins | sample 4_EtaG_FD_184076 | JGI IMG/M metagenome (GOLD analysis project Ga0208919, IMG submission 184076) | Marine viral communities from the Subarctic Pacific Ocean - 4_ETSP_OMZ_AT15127 metaG (SPAdes) (version 3) | ecosystem: Environmental > Aquatic > Marine > Oceanic | place: Pacific Ocean | collected...
CTATCCTTTATTGTATTTATACAATGTAATATGAGTGTTTAGCCAAAAACTTTACTGAATAAACTTGGTTCTTCTGTTTCATTTGGATCTACCGTATTACTATCTCGAATGAGAGTCAATCCCATCAAATGGTTACTTGGAGAGTCAATTATATGATTTATTTCTGCAATCATCCATTTACCAGATCCTCGTTTCTCTGTGTATTTTTGTTCAGCCTCATGTGCATTGGTAATTTTGATAATATCACCCGGTCTCTTCGAGAAATCACCAGCAACAATAGCATTCGCAGTTTGTGATTTTATCAGAGACATTTGTGCCATTCTATACAGAGGTGCATACTTTGGAGTATTCCAGTATGTTGAGTAGGTTCTTAGGTATTCCATGTAATCTTTGAATCTTGGACCTATATTTGGACAATTACAACTGCTTATATTATGTTGATCTTTCCATATACAACCCAACCATTCCTCCCCCAGTTCAGATTCGATCAATTCACATTCTCTGAATGTTTTCTTGAGATCTTCCAATTCTGTTGCTGTTGGTTTTGGTATTACTTCTCCCTCTTCATCTCGGGGTATTAGTTCTTGCATTGGACAGTTACACCAAGGGAAGTCATCTGGACATCCAGATTTACTAATTGGACCTTCTGGATTAGCACAAGAATGATCAACACATTTTGAAACACCTCCTCCGCCTCCATCACCACCTAAAACAATAAACTGAGCAGCAAAGTTTCTGTTGACTCCCAACTGCTGGAACCAAGCATCATCTCCTGCACCACCATCTAAGTCTTTATCAGGTTCAAGCACACCATACTCTGAAGTACCACTCATGTCATATTTCCACAAATCTTCTTCCGGTATAATTCGTTTTAATAATTGATTTGCTTCTTGAACGGAGTATAATGCAGTATATAATGCCCATATACCAGAAATATAATTAGGATCCCATGACCAATTGTATGAATTAGTCGTACCCGAATAATTTTCTACCAATGTATCATATGAAGGTAAATCTTCAATACCAACTGATGAAAGACTTCGTAATAGTTGTTCCTCATAAGTTTCTGGATCCGTTAGATACATTCGATCCAAATCAGGAAGAATATCTCTCATACCGCTCCACGTGGCTGTATAATAAGGCCAATTCGAATTCCAAACTCTAGAATAGTAGTTCAAATACTCATCCGAAGTGCCCGATAAACTAAATCTGTCTGAAAAAACATCATAGTGACCAAACGAATAATACCCAGTTGCATCCCAAGAAACTGCCTTTGTCCATCTAGTTATCGAACCTTCATCTTGTTTGTTTATTCGATACAAATCAAAAAGTGTTTTTAAATCTGAACCATATCCCTCAAATATGCTTCTAACATAATATGGATATTCTGTGTTCTGATCCTCAGTGGGATATAATGAAACGGTGTGGGTTTCTGGTTTTGTTGTTTTAATAGCAACATCAAACCCATATGGATCTTGTCCTAATATAAAAATATTAGTATCTTTTGCTCTGGGAAACGGCATCTTATTAATTATAAGAATGTAAGGAGAATAATATTCTGAACCAGCATCTCTTCCGTCCATTCCATGCGGGAATAATTCAAGAGAATCTTCTCCAATTGGACTCTCAAATTCTACTCTAACATAACTGTCCATTTCAAGAATCTTAAGAGGTACTGGTTTGTCTGTTTCTACATCTATTCCATAAATATCAGGATGATTGATATAATCAATAGGATCCCAATCGACATTCATTTCTCCTGTTGTTCGATCCACAACGCCCATTGGGCGGTATATGTTTTCAAAATTATCGGGTGGAGGATCTTCACAGTATTCATGCCATCCCCGGACTTCACCCTCCACATATCCTCTACTATAATACGTCTCCGCTCCACTCCGGTGACAATAACCAGTGCTGTGACAATGATAATTCCCATAACCTGATACTTCTTGCCACTGTTCGGTTCGTGACGGCAAATAGGCATTGTCTCCACAATCTTGACAATATTTTCCGTCATAAAATGGATGATTTCCTTCAAGTAAAGGATCTCTCTCTGCATCATTTCCGAGATATGCTAAATATGGCCATTCATCGAATGTTTCTTCGACATAATTATACCTTCTTGCGAATACTTCATACCTACTTCCTCTGACTGGGAGTCTTTTTACACTTTTTACATTGAAAAGAGTTGTGGGTAATTCATCTTCAATAATTGTAGGTTCTTTCGAAAGAGGAAATGCTTTTTTTGAACTATAATCTTCATAAAGTTCTAGCCATTTTTCTTTTCTATCAGACCAGTTAAGACCTTGATCCTCAAGCGTTTCAATTTTTCTCTGAAGATTTTGAACAAAATTATCATGTAATCCTTCCGCCCATATCCTCAGATTAATATAATTTTGAAATTCTTGTGGTACATCATAACCACAAAAAGTTATATATTGACGTTCCAGTGGATTATAAAGTCCTGCCTCATACATATCATTATCAGACCACGTTTCGATTCCATTAGGCCAACCATCTATGTATTTAAAGTCATAAAAACCATCCGGTTGGTAGGTGCCATTGATATAACAACCATTCACATGTGCGCTGATACAACCAACTGCTCCACCTTCAGGAAATTGTCCATAAAAGCATGGTTGTTTCGGAAGCCATTCTGCCAGATTCAAACCAAAGGCATCGGGTACATCTTCTGGCACCTCCAATCCCGGAGAATATCCTGAATCGGCGACTCCCCACCCAGTTTCGTAGAAGAAGCGGCCGTTTCTTGTACCGAAACTCCATTGTTGTGGACAAGATCCAGATTGAACGGCTTCTTGTGTTCTTTTGTATAAAATTAGATCTGATTCTTCATCGTATTCATTTATTTCAAAAGCATATTTGATATAATTAGAAACATCACCTTGCAAGTAATAAAATTCTGCGATGGTTTGATTCCACACAGATTCTTCATCTTCAATATCATAACTTAATTCAAGTCCACTTGCTGGTAAATCTTCATTTTCTGAATCATAATTTACAACATCGGTAAATGAACCAGCAGCAGAAACAGGAAGACCTGCATTAATTTCTGCGGTCGAACCTCCACCCGAAAGACAACATATAGAACATTCGTAAACATCCCATTTTTCTTTAATATTCTTTTTATCGATATATTCTTGGTATCTACTTTTCAATTCACCTTTAATGTTCTGTTCAATAGTTCTCTTAACACTAATATCCAACTCAGTTTGATCAAACATTGTCTGCCACAATTTGTCTTGTTTGATGCTGGACATTTCTCCAAGATGATCATGTTCCTTCGGATCTGGATCATTGTATTGCTCCGAGAAGTAACCATAGAAATCATAATTCTTTCGAGAAGAAATATTGAGATCAAAATCTTCAATGAATGAATCTGCAAGTAGGGGATATTCTTCTATCTTTCCCCACTTATCATAATCATCATGGTAATTATAGGAAACAATTTCATTACTATGTGTCGATGAAAAATCAACATATTCAAAGTATGGATCATCGAACGATGGTTGTATCAATTCATAATAAGATTTGTAAGCACCGTTCTTTAAATATTCTAAGTGACTCGCTTCAGAACCTAAATTGAAAGCAAACAGTGCATTCTTTTCAGCCTGTATCGTAATTTCATATTCTGCTACTGGTTCTGGTTGCTCTGCAATAAGAGAGTCTATGGATCTAAATCTCCATCTTTTCATATCCTGCCAAAAAAGATAATTCACAGCATATGGGTTATTCGCAGAGACAGAATGTTCCGCAAGGTCGTTCATCAATTGAATAAGAGAAGGAAACCCTACAGTTTTTGCCCAAGGATACATGTTTTGTTTTGATTTCAACCATATTGAATTTACAGTTTCTTCAATATCCATATCTTCTTGTGCTGTGGTGAAATCATTCGCACTTGGATTGAAATATTTATCGGCAAGATCGTCTACTAATGCAGCACCCCCACCAAGGGCGCTTATATCTATGTCTCCAAATAAACTTGAAATGGTTGAGACATTGGAACCTGATCCTGCTATTTTTCCATAAAAATCATTTTCAGAATAAGTCAATTGTTGATTATCTAAGTAATAATATTCAGCAGAAGTAAATTCCAAAGCCCATTTGGTAATTACATTTTTACCGGGAGCAGCCCTATTCTCGGTTACTGCAACTTCATCTCCTAGTAGTTTATAATCATGTATGTAAAAATCTACGTTTTGTTCCGAACCATCTACATCTGGTGTTTCAATTTCTAAATGTAGTATTTCATTTCCTGTGAAATTAAACTCTTGACCTATTGCAGAAGGTTCTCGTATAGTCACACTTCCACTCAATGCAGGCTGAAACATTCCTTCTTTAATTACAAGATTATTGAATAAACTTCCTCCCTCTTCCGGGACGGGAAACAAAGTTATTGTTGGTCCATTATCTGGTTTTTTGATTTCGAGTTTTTTAATAAGAACGTCTGAATCAAAAATTGCATCGGATGGAGTAGCCATAATATAATTCCTACTAAGTGGTTGTTTCTATAATTGATGTGGTTCCGCGAGCAACATTACTTTGAATCAACAATTTAAATTCGTCGTAAATTTTCCCGATAAGTCTGGGATGAACTAATTTTATCTTCCTCTTGTCAAATTCTTCCTGATATAATTCATCTTCTACCGAGACTGCGGAAAATCCATCATCAAGAGTTTGATTGTTTATATATTTATACAACATCGTCTTATCAATACCAACCTCACTCACCACAGTAGAACATAAGCCGCTATTGTTGTTGATTGTTGTATGTGGAATCTTTGTTGCATTTTCTGGACCTCCGGGAATAGGTCCCCCACCAGTCGCAGTCGTATATGGACTTATATTTGAATTTCCATATTTAAATTTTGCTACACCTCTTGGAATAGTTGTAACTTTCTTCGCAGTAAAGATAGTGCTACCATTACCACACCCCGTCCCTGTCGTTTGAACAAAGGGAAAAAGGGAACCATTTTGTCCTTCTATTTTTCTCACCGCAAAAACGGTATCACCGTCAGATAAACTGAAAGATGGACCGAACCTATTAACATTAATTTTCATTAGTTCTCTGTCAAAAGATTCTATCATTGCATAATTACCTTCTACACCAGTCACACCATCGGGACATCCTTGTGCAGCAGTACACGATTCACCTTTGACAAGATAATCACCTTTTTTAAATTCTCTGTTCTCATCTATGAAAATACTACGTCCATTGAAAAAACTATTGCTCAAAAATCTTCTTTGTGTTTTTGATTGACTATTAGGCCATTCTGTTTCAACATCAACGATATTATTTGATAATAGAACTAACCAAAACCACTTTGGATCTCCATATATTTTAAATGCAACATCATCAGGTCTTTCACCATCTTCAACAATATATTCAATGAAATTTCTTAGATCTTTTTTAGTCTGATCCGTAAAGGCAACTCGTCGGAACAAATCAGTTACCTGTAAATTAACTGCTCCGGTGGTTCCTTGATTGAAAATATAATCGAATTTTGGTAAGTTTTTTAAATACATTTAAATCAATTCTTTCCGTGGGAAGTCTTAGCAACAGAACGACTGGAGAGTTCACCCTTGAATGGTGATCTGACATTTGGTTCCAGTTCCTGATATTGTAATGTTAAAATCGTAGTAGTTGGACTTGGATTGTTCCTATCACCAAAACCATATGGTCCTCCAGCACCCGTCTTGTCAATTGAAACTTGTCTAAGAACTGATACTTGGGGACTCATATCCCACTGTCTCTGTCGTGATCCGCTGATAGAATTGAAAACACCAATTCCCCAAAGAGGAGGATGGTACATTTTACTACTTCTTTCTATAGCAGCCTTAGGGTAAGCAAATCTTTGAAATTCGCTACAAATCTTGTCTATATTGTCTGCTTCTTGTTGATCTTTCGGTGTCATTTCAAATGAGTATTGAAAACTTCTTAGCCCAGCACCAGAAAAGATGGCTTCAGTTAAATCTGCATCAACTCTTCCTAATTTTTCAGTCGCTGCTGTTGCAATATTATCAAAAAACCCAAGAGTCAGAAAAGATCCAATAGAATTTAATCCACCTTCTACTGCTCCACCAGCAAGATCTCTAAGTGAATGCATACCAAGAGAAGATTCTGGAGATTCACCCTCTTGATAATTTATATCATTTTGTGTACTCATGCGTTTTGGTAGTGCAAGCCAAATATCAGTCGAATCTGTTCTCCCAGTAGGACCTCCGACTCTCTGTGCCCTCAAGTTTGCTTCGGAACTATATCCAAAGGACTTGAAATTAATCCAAAGAGGAATTTCATCTGCTACGAAACTTGTAGGGTATGCTAATGCCATTTTATTCTCCCATTTGAAGGCTCTTTACTATATATGATAGACGGAGAATTATTGTGGCGTATAAAACCAAATATAACCCCAAAAATAAGTCTAAGTATATAGGAAACCCAACAAAGATAATCTGTAGATCTCTTTGGGAGAGACGAGTTTGTAAATATTTAGATGAAAACAAAAATATTATCCGTTGGGGAAGCGAAGAGATTGCAATCCCGTACTATTCTCCCGTTGATAAAAAGGTACACAGGTATTATCCAGACTTCATTGTGGAGAAGAAGACACCAAATGGGGTAGAAACTCTTATCATTGAAGTAAAACCCAAAAAACAAACTATGGAACCTGAACGGAAGAAAAAGAAGAAGTCAACTTACATTAAAGAATGTATGACATATTCAGTGAACGAATCCAAATGGAAAGCAGCGAATAAATTGTGCGAAGAAAAAGGCTGGAATTTTGTAATATTAACTGAAGATCACATACTTCCTTGAAATAAATACTTAAAAAGGCACCCACATGGCAACAAACAACATACAAGAATTCAGAGACACCTTTCTTAAGCATGGCGCACAGAGGGCAACACAATTCAATGTCCAGATGCAAGGTCCGGGAATGCCGTTATTTCAATTTCAACCGGAGTCTGTCACCATTCCCGGTAGAGAACTTCAAATTCATCGAGATGAACTTTGGGGACCGGAAAGACCTATTCCCGTGAAGAGAACTTTCAACAGTGCAATTATTACTACTTTTGCCATAGATGGTGAGTGGAATGCAAAAGATTATATTGAAGAGTGGATGAATAAACTAATCACTCCATATTCAGATGGAAACATGCGACAAAGTTATACAGATACAATAAAAAATTGTACTTTAACTATTGAAGCAATGAACACCAATGGAACGTCAGCAAATGCTACCATTGCTGTGGTTGAACCATGGCCACAAACCATAATGCCTCTTGATATGGGACATGCTATGTTTAATGACTATGTAAGAATGCAAGTATCTTGGGCATATCGAGAGTATGATTATTGATTTTTAAAAATGATAAAGGAAAATGATTATGAGTAAATTAGCGTCTCTAATTGCAGAGAAAACACCAACATATCCAGTTACAATTCCGTCTACTGGAGAAAAGACAACATTTAGACCTTTCTTTGTGAAAGAAGAAAAGATTCTTCTGATGGCACAAGAGAGTCACAATGATACAGAAATTTTACTAGCAATAAAAGATATCATTGAATCTTGTGTTGAGGGAATAACAGAAGCACAAAATTATCCTCTATTCGACATAGAATATCTTTTCGTGCAGTTGCGAGCAAAGTCGGTGGGTGAAGTTGTTGAACCAATATTAGTATGTCCCGACACCGAAGAGAACATACCATTAAAGGTTAATCTCACAGAGGTAACTATTATTAATGATAAGAATCATAATGATAAAATAAAGATAACAGATAATATCATTGTGAAGATGAAGTACCCATCAATAAAGATTTTAGAAAAGAGAGGAGCAGTGATAGATTATTCAAATCCAGCCTCCTTCTATGATTTAATTGTTGATTGTATAGAACTAATACAAACTAAAGATGAGACAATCTCATCAGAAGAAGTTCCTAGAAGTGAACTTGAAGAATTTGTTGATAGTATGACAAAGGAACAGTTTAACTTATTACTAGACTTCTTTGTAACTTGTCCTAGACTAGAACATGAAGTAGAATACACAGCATCAGACGGTATTAAAAGAACCTTTGTTCTTAGCGGGTTGGGAGATTTTTTCGAATAGCCCTCAGCCATATAAATTTGACTGAGTATTACAAATTAAACTTCCAACTCATGCAACATCATAAATATAGCCTGACAGAATTAGATACTATGATACCGTGGGAAAGAGACATTTATTTGGCTTTACTGAGGGCGTACATCGAACAAGAAAACGAAAAAATATTGCAACAACAATCAACTTCTAACGGATACAGGGGAATGTAATGAAGCAACCTAATTTTAAAAAATCAATAATAGATTATTTTGAAAATAGAAAAAAGACAAAGAAGACAAAGACACCCAAGAATAAAAAAATTGGGGGGTTGATGTCCTCATTGTCTGACTCTGCTCCTACTAGAACTAAAAGAATAACAAATCGAAAGGAGAAGGAAAGAAGATTTATCAAATATCACATGACACCCCTAACAAAGAGTGATGCAAAACTTAATTTCAAACCTTCTCCATATAATGTTCCAGAAATGGAAACTCAGACAAATCAAAATATAGTCCCAGAACCCAAATCAAAAGAAAAAGTAAAAACAGAAATACGATCAAAAGAAAAATCAAAAAGTAAACAAAATAACACAACACCGATAATTGAAAAAAGAACAAAAGAATCAAAACCAATTGTGACTCAAAATCGAAATAAGGAAAGATATACTTCTGTTGATATAGAAAGTCCTCTTAATGATTTGAGAAAATCAATATTATCAATAATCAAAAATAAAAAAGACAGCATAATCCCAACAGAAAATAAAATCATACCAACACAGGTATTAAAACCAAAAGAAATCATCTCAAATAAAGCAAAGTTCTTATATCAAGAACCAGAGAAAAAGTATACACTAGACAATATAAATAACGCACAAGAAGTTTCTACTACTTCCACACCTGTAAGTCATATTACAGAAAATCACTACTCGAATCCAATTTACAATAAGGTAAGCAATACCTATTCAACATTTAAAAATGGAATAACAAAGTCTATATCAAACGATAATAAATCGCCAAGAATTTTCAATACATTTTCACCAACAAATAGAACATCGAGTATCACACGAAATCAAAAGTATGTGAAAATGAACAACACAGAACCATTGACGACAAATGAAAATCAAGAGATTTCTGAAGCACCATCTCCAAATACGATGACTAACATTCAAAGTATAAATTTGAATAATAAAGTTATGAATCTAGACACGGTGAATAAGAAAATGAATTCATTCATCGATAAGCATTTTTCTATCAATAAAAGATATCAAAGATTGAATTCTGGAACCGGAATAAGAAAATTGAAGGCACATTCAATACCCACCAAGATGACGAGAACACTATTGGATAACCAAGAAGAAGTTCCTGTTATTCCGGGACTTGCAAAGGGTGGAATTGTAACGCAACCGACTCCCGCAATCATAGGTGAGGCAGGACCAGAAGTTGCTGCTCCATTAAAAGATCTTCCGGGAATTCTTTCGAAGTCTCAAGATCTTCAGATGCAAAGTAGAATGCCGATTAAAGAAGCAAATACTTCTCTTGCTATGAACAATGCACTCAAGTCTGCACCAAAAGAAGATAAATCAGAAAATGGTGGCAACAACACATTAGTTTCAAACGTACCTGTCACAACAAATAATACTAACATGGGAATGGCAGGAAATACTTCATCTAAATTCTCCGACAGCACACACGGAAAATTCAGAGTTCCTGCATGGCGAAGCGGACTTGGATAAGAAAAAGAGGAGGCATAAAGCCTCCTCTTTTTCGTTTACAAACGCTAATTAATCTCAGGATTCGTTAGCAAGTTTCTCAAAATAACTTAGAGCGTCTGTGCTTTCGGTAGCAGATTCAGTCGTTGGCTGAGAGTCAGTAGAACTTTCCTTCTTAGTAAAGTCAACACTCTCTGCGGTTGAAACCGAATCTGAAGGGGCGCTGTTACGAATGTCCGAACCAAGAACATCACTAAGTCTCTTCTTGAGTTCGTCGTAAGTCTTGAATGTAGAAGCATCTGTAAACTCACCAAGAGCATACTGAGTCTTCCAAAGTGTTTCCAACTTCTCATCATCACCATCAAACAATGCAGATGCTGACTCAAACTCAGACTTATCGTAGTTGATAAATCCTGCAACCTTGCGTACCTTCAACTTGAAGTTTGCACCCTGCCAGAAATCGAATGGATTTACTGGATTCTCGTCTTCAAACTCAGGGTTCATTGCTTCCTGAATCTTATCAAAGATCTTCTTTCCATACTTGTAGAGGAAGATCTTACCTTCGTTCTGTGGGTTCGCAGGATCACTCACCACAAGAATGTTGGAAGTGTAGTGCAATCGACGCTTACGCTGTCGAGCGATATCCTTATCGCTTTCGATTCCACTGTTCCAAAGTTCAGTATTCATTTCTGAAACTGGATCCTTCTCACCGAGAGTGGTTCGAGACTTCTCGATGTACCAACCACCCTTACCCTTGAAACCGTGGGAGTAATACTTCGCCCACGGAAGATCTTCTCCATCAACAGCCGGAAGGAATCGAATAACAGCATAACCATTACTGGACTTGTCCAACTCTGGACGCCAGAAGCGATCATCCTTGTAAGAATCCTTAGAAGTCGTCATCGACTCCATCTTCTTTGTTAGATCCTGAATGCTTGATTTTGAACGGTTCTTAAAATCTGAAAATGACATATTATGTCTCCTTGTTTCTCACGGTACTCCCGTGTTCTAAAAATACAGTAGGAACTCCCTACTTCTATTTGCTTTATTATACAATCATCCAACCAAGAGTCAATACTAAACAGGTAATTTCGCACTGTTTGGTAGGATATTTGTTTTTTGACCTTCAATGTGCAGTTTTTCAATAATAGGCTGAGATAAAAACTTTGCTGCTAGTTGAGGTTCCATATTATATTTTTCGCATACTTCTAGTACGGAATCAATATAATCACCACCATTTCTAAGAACACATTTTTCCACTTCCTTGGAAAACACTTCTTCAATATTTTCATCGAATATCATTATTATTTCTCCTTGGTTTAACAATTATAAATATAGCAGTATTGTATCACGCATAACCCTTATTCATATATATAATTGTATTATTGACGATTAAAAGTTAAGTCTTTTGGAGAACTAATATGGCTGGCGACACAGGTTCAAACATTATCATTCAGATATCAGGTAATACTGCCGAAATGGGTACAGATTTTGCCTCCGGTGGTGATGTAGGTCTTACAAATGCACACGTTCCCCTGTCTAAAATAGCATGGGGTGACAGCACACTCTCCAAGAGAGTAACCGAAACTCAACCACTTCCAGTAAAGGTGCATGGACAAACTGCCGACATTGGAGTAACTGGTAATATCAGTATCGGACAAGCCGAAGTAGGAAATATTGGATATCATGATCATTCATCAACCATGATAAGAATGGTGGTTGCAGGTTCTACTAATGGAGCGTCACCTGTCCAAACTCATGGTCCAATTTATGGAATTCCGGGAGCAACAGCAATTGCAATCACTGGTGATGTTCGACTTATCGACACATCTACGATGTCTATTAATGGAGCAACTGCTGGTAATGCATCTGCTACTGGTGACAGTAGTATGGAATGGGATCAAGGAACTTCTGGTGGATTTGGTGTTCCGGTAAATATAACTGGTGGTAGAAGAGCCCACCACGCAACCGACAGTATTCTTGTAACAGGTTCTGTTGATATCAGTGGTGGTAGGGCATTAGCCGCTGGTACTGATTCTATTAAAGTTTATGGGTATGATGGTAACAAGGCTGTTCATACTATTCTTAGAGCAACTCATGATGGAACAACGGCAGGATTCTCTGGTGATGCACTTAAGGTTGCGATTACAAATACAGATGCAAACCTCACAATAAATGTTTCAAGCACTCATGGTGTCACAAATGATATCAAGACAGCAGATCCAGAAGCAGCACACGGAGCATTGAAAGTTCAAGGTGTGTCTGGTGGTGCGCCTCTCGTCATCCGAGGTGACAATAGTGGTGCAGTCGAGGTCACTGCAACAAGTGCCTTAAGCACAACCGTTACTGGAACCGTGAGCATCAATGATACAAATATAACAAACTCATTGGAATCAAACAGTAAACCTCTAATTCAAACCTTAGAGTCGATCAATACAAAAGTTTCTCCAGTTACTTCTATTAGAAGCGATCTAACAGGTGGTAATATCAGAGTCAAAGTGATCGAAACAATAAGACCAAATACTGTTATATCAGGAACTCAGATGAGTACGTCCAGTGCAGCACCATTAGCATCAAATAAGTCTGTATATAGTGGAGTGAATATCAAGTCAAGTCCATCAAATACAAGCGATGTTATGGTGGGTGGTTCTGATCTTATCAGAAACGCAGATGCTGGTTATCCACTCGAACCCGGTGAATCAATATTCATTGAGTGTGATAACTTGAGTAAAGTTTACATCAGAGGGAAAAAAGAAAGAATTCACTACATAGGCTCATAAAATGGCAAAATCCAGTAGTAGAAAAAATGCTAAGAGGTCTAGATCTCCGAGAAAAGAAGTTAGAGAAAGTGCATTACAATTTGACTCTGTTCAAAGTGCTGTATTTTCAAAACATCAAATATCATTTCTAGATACTGTTGATGATTCATATGTAAACAACAATCCCATTGTATCTACTCCTCAGATCGCATTTACCGATCCTTCGTCTAGTGATTCTACTGTATTGATTGATTACAGTCACAGTAAAAACATAGAAGATAGAAACGCAATCATATCTCTGTTTAAAAACACAAACAGAGGTACTCAATTTACCATATCAAATGGTTCTTGGCAATCTCCTCTTGATGATTATAAAACGGCAGATTTGTCTGGAACCTATGAATTCATTTCATTGGAAGATCATTTAATAATTGCAAAAGCAGTAAGTGTGACATCAGCAGTTTCCACTTACAAAACTTATGATGCAAAATACTTTATAGATGTTCCGCAGTTAACAAAAAATATATCATTCAAAAATCAAGCAGTTTATGAAATACAAAATATATTAGGAGAGAATTCTGCAAAATCCTTTCATAATTCTCTAGGACTGGATGAAATGTTTGTGAGTAATAATGAACTTTGGATCGAAGTTGGGGGATCTGTAAAGAATACCGGAAAACTTAAAATTATAAAGTATAGAGTTGACAGAGAAGGAAAGGAAATACTCACTGTTGATAATAAAACAACAGAGGAAAATTTCTTATCTTCTACAGATGGTATCTTAGAATTAAATGTTTATAAAAAACAAGGAACTAAATTAATAAATTCTATAGATCCCAGTCATAGATCAGATCACTCAGGTACATCAGATCCTAGAGCAACAGCAACTCGAACTACTTCTGCTAATGGTTTACAAACTACTCCACATGGACATGAAATGTTTCCAACAACTGAATTAATAAATTCTGATGGACAAGAAATATCTACATCGGCTGATCATTCTAATCAGTCATCTTCTAGAGTTGTCTCTGTTGGTAATACATCATCTGCGGTGAATAATATTTATAGAATAAATTCTGACATAAACAGATTCACTACCCGAGTTTCAAACATTACGGGCACAAGAACCAACATAGAAAAAACTTTTAATATTTCCGTTGAAAATATAAATGGTAAAAACAAATACGTCATAGACGGATCAAGAAGAAACGCAATTATATTAGAAGTGGGAAGAGTTTATAGATTTGTCCAGAAAGATTCCAGCAACGAAGGACATCCTTTAAGAATATCCAAAACAAAGGATGGAACGCATGGAAACGGAATAATACATTATAATGGAGTTGTTAGTAGAGGCACTCTGGGACAAAGTGCAGTTACCACATTCACAGTTGGATCACTAAATGATACACTCTATGTTTTTTGTGGTAATCATCCGGGTATGGGTTTCACTTTGAAGATTCAGAAGTCTTTGAGTGGAACATCATCCTCTGGTTCTATAGCAGAAGCCTCTGGTTCTACAGCAGAAGCCCGACAGACTGAACCTGTACAACCAAGAACAGTAACCCCCACCAGAGTATCCACCCCGACAACTACATCAATGAATATGTCTTCGGGATCAACTATTAGATCTACATCGACTCCGGCAGCACCAAGCACACCACCTCCGAGTTCACCACCCAGTGGTGGTGGTGGCTACGGATACTAGTCGGTTAAAAATTGAGTCGAATTGGGTTTCGGATCGGTTTCCATTAACATTCTGGAAACAGAATCAGTAGACATCCATTCAATAGATCCATCTTCATATTGAAGTTTAACAGACTCAGTATCTCCGCTGTCTGTATCCACTGCGTCAACTACTTTTCCAGTCTTTAGGTTATTCCTATTAACTACAGATTCGCCTAATTCGTAAATATTCTTATCGTTCATAAATTGAAACTCCATTTGTTTATACATTATTTTCACCTATATTTAGTCTTTCTATTCCGTCATTGGTACTATACCAGATATCATCAAATATAACACCACACCAAGGTAGACAATAACAACAAGGTTTGCTCATTCTCATAGATCCAAAACGATTAAATCTATAGTTTATAAGTTTGAGATTGTCCTTCGGTCCTTTGTAACGAAGAAGTGCATCCAATTCTGAATGCACCTCATCGAATCGATAACCATACTTTTTTGCTAACGGGTGTGTACGAAAGTTATTCGTCCCAACAGACACAATTTCATTCTTACGAACAATAATAGACACATGCTTTTTCGGTCTAGGAATTTCCAGAGACAACGGAAGAGCGATATCCGTAAGTTTTTTAATTTTCGTTCCCGTCATGTACATTATCTAAAGCGTTTTCCGTTTCCTCTCCTAGAAGTTCGAGCAGGAGCATTTCCCTTTCTCTTCTTAGATTTACGAGGAGAACCAATCTTTATTCTATTTTGTACACTCGGATCATATCCACTCTTAGCCATTTTTATTCACCTCAAGTTGTAAGTTTAAGTCCGGGGGCACCAGCACCCTGTATTCCACCGGATGATGGGACAACCAATCCACTACCAAAACTGGTGTTATATTGGTTCTTCAATTCATCCTGAGCGTCCACTGTGAATAGAATTGATTCCTTCTTGAGTTCAACACCATCACTATAATCTGCATAGGGCATCCATTGTGCTAGTGCAAGTTGCTCTTTTCCTGCTGGAATTAGTATTGCAACATTCTTTAATTTAACACATGAATCATCTTCAGATTCTATTACCTTACAAAGAAGTTCTTCACCACTGATCAATCTAACTAGTTTTACCATTTTCACTTTCCTTTTCTTTTGAGGGAATGTTTGTCATGTCATAAACACCATTGTTTTTCATGAGATTTTTATTACGGTTCTTTTTCTTTTTTCCGAAGGCAAGTTCCCAACCTTCATCCCATTTTTCTTGATTTACCTTTCGGTAATTGTCACCTTTTCCTGCATTACCATCAACCATCGCACGAACTTTCTGTTCCGGGTAATGAATTAATCCATTCGTTCGCCAACTTGATACCATCTAAAACTTGATCACATGCACATCGATCTGCCGGAGTACATTTTAAATCACAAGTTTCATACATCAACTTTGCTTTTAACCCCTGAATAATTTCGTCTGAAGGACAGTAACAGTTATTACTACAATTATCTCTACCGCATCCCATTTGTTTCTCCTTGAGTTAGAATACATTCTACACTATTTATATGACATTGCAATGAAAAAGGGGACTGATTTTCATGCAATCTGCATTACTCTTTCAGTCCCCTCTGGAAATCATGGACGGGTGGGAATCAACTTTACCCACAACTTTCGAGGTCACCTAGTTGGTATTCTCTACTCGCACTACGCTTGAGTTAGTTAGACTCTGCTAAACTCATTTGAGCATTCACACCCCACTATAGGGAATCGCATACATTATTCTCAGTAACTAAAAACATTCTGTCACCGTCCTATGCACGGGTAATTAGTCCGCACATATATTATTCAATTGTCAATTCAAACTCTTCGGATGGGGCGGAACCCCATCCGAAGCATAATATAAGGAATCGAATCAGACGATTCCAACACGCTGTGCAAACGGGTTATCATTGTAACCGTGGAACTGCATACCGTAGCGAGTCTTTCCCGTAGGGGAAGCATTGGTGTTGACGCTCCAGTTACCGTACTGTTCAACCTGCGACTTGATGTTGCTCATGGTTGCTCGCATGTTACCGACGCCGAAACGACTACGGGCTTCGGACTGAGTGAGGGTCTTGCCCGATGCAAGGTAATCCATAACTCGACGCTTCTTTGAAATTGTGTTGCTCATTGCAAACTCCTGATTGTGCGGCTTTCATTGTGAAAAGGATTGAATGCTTGCCGCTTGTTGCATCCGTTCCTTGATTGTTATACTAGTAGTATACCTTACTACTCTGTGGTTGTCAACCTTGTTTTCTGACAAAAGAGAAAATCTCTTCAACGCCATTCATAATATCTTCATGAGTAGGCTTCTTGTTCTTCATTCTGCTTTCAACATGCTTATACATGTCATAACGCATCTTCTGATTTTCCAAAGCCATTTGTTGCATTGACTGTTGTTGTTGCGCCATCATTTGCTGTTGCATCATACGAGGATCTTGTTGATTTTGTTGATTTTGTGGTCTTTGTGGTGGCATTCCTGCGCCATTTGTAGCCAACTTTGGTGCGGGAATCGGTTCGCCATTTACCCACTTATCGAGGATATCCTTTCCTCTAAAACCACAAACATTCTCACCAGTCTTCTGGTTTAGAAACAGAGGAGTACCACAACGAATCTTGTGAGTTTCCATTAGTTCCTTTGCTTTTGCTCCATCTTCTGCATTTGAAACATCTAGTGTTGTAATGCAGATTCCAGATTCCTTATATTCTTCGACTACTGGATCCGATTTCTTACACCATCCACATCCGGGATTCATAATATAAATTAAATCACTATTTGCACAATCACCCATTTTTATTTTCCTTATATAAAAAGTTAGTTAGGTTAGGTTTGTTTTCTTGTACTTTCCTAGAATTTGCTGCCGTTGGTACTTCATGACGAGGAAACTCATCCGTAGGAATTTCTTTGATATTTATACCGTGTCTATGAAGATCAAATGTAGATACATTGTAACTGTAAATATTTAATTGCTTATCAACACCATGTATCCAATCTATACCCATCTGAGCATACCAATACAAAACTCTTCCTGATTTAGTTCGGACAGATCCAAGTGGAGGGTAATCCTCTTCATTTGAAATTCTTTCAGATTTAGGAAGCATTCTGCTGGTAACTGGAATTCTTTTATTATTCCCCAACCATTTCACTTGGTGGTATAGAGGGTTTTTACTTCCCTCTATAGATTGAAGGGAAATTATATCACAAGGATGATCTCTTGGTAATCCATCGGTGGTTGCCCACCCATGCTGAATTATCATAACACGAACAAGATTTTCCGCAAGATCCTTATGTTGTTCTGAACTCACAGTATACATTCATATTCCTTAAATGAGTCAGGCGGGACTCGAACCCGCGACGAACGGTTTAAAAGACCGCTACTCTACCAACTGAGTTACTGACCCTAATGAGTCAGTGTTTCAATTCCAACTCGGATGGTAATGGGGATTCATAATAAATGTCAAGTCCAAGAGCCTTTGCAAGATGCCATTCTGTTTTTGCACCTCGACTCTTTTCCCACTCCGACATCATATAGATTGCAGTACACTCGTCACAAATGGCAACCATGTCTCGCTTGAGTGCTTGACGCATATACTCATGGTCTTCATAGTTGTTATCTGGGTCGAACTGCATAGGTCCGTTAATTGGTTTTTCATCATTCCTGTCCATCTCTGCGGGATTGATTACATTCCAACCTTGTTCTTCCAGAACCTTATGTTGTCTGTCGAATGCAGGATAGTTATAATCATCAAATCCTCTCATGGGACCTGCAATGTAAATCGTTGGTTTTCTTAATTCTCTAATCATTCTTTTCATCCACAATCTGCTTCAAATCTTTCAAGTTTCTCAATGTCCTCTTGAACCATCTTTGAAAGATTATTATTTGCTTCTCTGAGTTCTTCAATCTGATTGATCAATCTATCAATTGATTCCCTATATTCTACACCCCTGAAAAACAAATACAAGGATAAAACAAAAAGAATGCTAAAACAAATCAATACTGTAATTTCGCCTACCATTATGAATCTCCAAATACAGTGTTCAACTGGCGATTTACTCGCACAAAGGTCGTACACTTAGGAAGTTGCTTGATGGTTCTTGCACCCGTGTATGTACAGGCACTTCGGACACCACCCATGATATCCTGTAGAGTATTCTCGACAGGTCCACGATATGGCACCTGTACTGTCTTACCCTCAGACGCTTTGTACGTCGCTACACCACCACTGTGTTTATCCATTGCGGTGGTACTAGACATACCATAGAACACCTTGTGAGACGCTCCTGAATCGTCTGTGACGAGTTCTCCTGCACATTCTTCGTGTCCAGCAAGCATTCCCCCTAGCATAACGAAGTCTGCTCCTGCACCGAAGGCTTTGGAGACATCACCCGGTGATTGACACCCGCCATCCGCCATGATGAACCCGTCCAGACCGTGTGCTGCATCGGCGCATTCGATTACTGCGGACAGTTGAGGATACCCAACCCCCGCAATCTTCCTCGTTGTACAGACGCTCCCGGGTCCGATTCCAATCTTTATAATATCCGCGCCTGCGAGGAGCAGTGCTTCCGTCATCTCCGCCGTTACTACGTTCCCCGCGATTATGATCTTCTCTGGCCATAGGTCCTTGACCTCCTTAACAAAGTCAACAAATTTCTGTGAGTATCCGTTTGCAACATCGAGACAAAAGAAATCCCAGTGGTATGCGAATTCTTTTGCGAATGCATCATTAAGTAGTAAATCTCTATCTTTGATTCCAAAAGATAGAGCCATATTACTTTCTTCTTCGTGAGTTAAAGTTTGCCAATCTTCTGGTTGATGTCCATGTTTACTTAGACATGTAATCATATTGTGACGAGCAAGAGACTTTCCCATTGCAATTGTGCCGGTCGTATCCATGTTTGCAGCAACAATTGGAACACCAGTCCATCTTAGTCCGTTCTTGAATGTGAACGTCCGGTTCAAGTCTACGTCTTTGCGAGACTCAAGAACCGAACGCTTCGGTCTAATTAGAACGTCACTATAATCAAGTTTTGTTTCTTCTAGAATTTTCATCGTGCCCTCTCGTATTCTCTGTTCAATCGGCGAACATTCTCTTTACCTTTTGCAATGAAAACTTCACCAGCAGTCTTGTGACTGTAAACCATACGAGCAATCATAGGTGGTGCATGTCTATCCGCACAGTTTACACAATAGTCTGTTTCTACTGCTGCAAGTCTTGCAGGAGAAATCTCATTACCACAATCAAAACAATTCATTTCATAACTCCCATACGCTTAATGATACGATTTGTAATTACACAATCACCCAAGCGATGCATGTTGCGTTGCTTGGTGATACCCTTACCCTGTCCTGTACGAAGAACAGTGTGTCCCTTAATTGCATTACCTTCGCGTTCTGCTTCAAGGTCAAACTTATCAATTACTCTTTTTGCCATTATTAATACCTACTGGTAGAAGCCTTGCGAAACTGTCCGGGCATACCAACCTCAACATCATAGTTTGCACTACGACAAATAGATTCCATCTGCTTCTTATTTAGTCGATGTCCGGGCGTATATTCTACAGTGTTCTCTACCGTGATAACTTCCCAACACTTGGGATCTTTCACATCAACCATTACATAGTCGAAAGGTCTACCACCACGGTTCGGATTCTTAATGCTCTTCTTCACTTGCTTCTGCTTACAGCACTCGTCATATTCAATTTTGATTTTTGATTTGTTCATAATGTATCTCCAATAGGCTGGGTGGGATTCGAACCCACGACTTACCGATTATGAGTCGGCTACTCTGACCGCTGAGTTACCAGCCCTCGTTCCTAAATGAGCCGGGTGGGACTCGAACCCACGAATACATCGTTATAAGCGATGCTGCTAATGCCATCCGCATCCGGCTCCAATTCAACCGGATATGGATATGCGTGTTTTCTTGTTTCGTACATGTCCATTTTCATTCTTGTCGAGGTAGTTTGATTTCTGACGATCTTCGTCGTGTCCTAAACGATAGTTGATAACATCAACCTTGTTTCCTGAAATACGAACCAATCGTTCCTGACATTCTATATCAGCGAAAGTCCACGCAACAATTTGCTTTGCTGCTTTGATTGCTTCTTCTTCGTTTTCACCCAATGGAATGTCAATATGTAATCTGTATTGCATGATGTTCATTATACCTTTACGGGAAACCTTGTCAAGTCCTTTTAACACGCCCGGCAGGATTCGAACCTGCGACTGCCGGATTAGAAATCCGATACTCTATCCACTGAGTTACGGGCGCTTAATACGAGCGGTGGGATTCGAACCCACAATCCCAAACGGGAAACGGATTTTAAGTCCGTCGCGTATGCCAGTTCCGCCACGCTCGCAAGGTTCTTAATTTATTTTTCTTATGTCGCTATCATGATCTTCATGAACATGCGCCCACCCATCAACATGTGGTTCGTTCAGGAGTTTACGATAGAGTTCGTAATCTATTTCCTCCCACTCTCCACCAAAATCTTTTTTTGGTGAATTGCAGAAATACTCTTCTCCACTTTCATTTATCTTCTGGTGAAAGTTTTCTTTCATCTCTTCGAAGGTTCCATTCGATGTCCACAGCCAGTGTTTCCAACCGTACTCTTGTTCAACTAAAATCTTTGTGATCATGTGTATATTATACTGGAATTGGAAAGACTGTCAATCCCAGAGAGACAACATTCTAAAACTATTCTCTACCTGTACCAAAGATCTCTTGTGTCTTTTTGGTCTTCGGTGCGTTCTGGCGAATCCAATCTATAACTTGTTGCTTTACGGCGGTTTCGCTAGTCATGGCTTTTCCGGGTTGTTTCAATGTTATATACTTGAAATCCTTTACGATCACTCTACCGTCACTCCCGTCAAATGGCTTTCCCGTTTTCGGATCAGTATAAAAGACGGTATGTTTCTTTCCACCAAGAATTACATGAACTGCTCCATTCACACCTCTTGGTGTACCATTCTTAATGAAATTATACATTGTTTGAGACGCACCCTCATGGGTTAGTAGCATAACTTTATCAGGTACTACTCTTGGTCTGTCTTCATTTTGTTGAACAGCAATGTGGTAATTCGTGAGAACCCAAACGATGTTAATATTCGATGGACTATAACCAGTTGATAGTAGAGAGGGGAGAACTTCATTTACATCATCCTGTCCCTTTAACGTCACATCGAAAATAAGATTTGGAAGTCTTCCCTCTTTTGCTTCACCCAGCATCAAATCAAGAGTCTTGTCTTTGATGCCCTTATCTCTTATAAACGTGTGAAGTTTAAGAACGTCCTTTGGTTTTCTTAAATTCAATCGACGAAGTTGTGAATACTTCTTTTTGATTTTACTTAATTTAAGAAAGGCACTTTTCCATGCATCAACGTCTCGAACTTTATACTTGTTACCTTCGAGGAAATTTGAGATTGCAAATCCCTTACCAGAACCTGCACCCCCAGCAAGAAATATAACTTGTCCGTATCTGGCGCCTTTACCGACGACGATAACTTTTTCTTCAAGATGTTGTCTAAATGATCTCATGCTTTATTTATAACTCACCAGTCCTGAAGAATCCAAAGTCCATATACATTCTCAGATGGAATTGTTCTTATTGCGTCTGTTTCTTGTTCTCTAACAGTTACCTTATCATTCTGGTGATTTATAAACTTTGCAATATAGCCAGTCATTCCATAGTCAGGACTAACATATACATCTCGATTTATATAATCATCCCAAGATTCATTTTTTCGAAGTCCCATCATCATATCCTTTTCTGATATCCATTGGTAATAACTCAGACAAGTTCTTCATAATTTTTGCTAAGTCATTATAGTTTATTTGATTCAATAGATATTTTTCGTAACCTTTTACCACACCTTCACCGGCTTCAATTAAGTCTTCCAACCATTTGCTCTTGTCTTCTGGTTCTGTCCACTTTTTTGTTTTCTTTTTTGCCATTTTTTGACTCCTTCTTCTAGGTGTACTACTGGAACTTCTCCTGTTTTGTTTCCAATCTTTCAACAGTTATTGGATAAAAACTTCTCCAGTCGTTTTTTACAACATCCCATACAACGATTAATTCTGGGTTTGTACGAAGAGTCACTTCATCTGAAATTTCAAGTCTTTGGCGTTCTACCTGTGGTATCTCTGTTGGATCCAAAGTACAATACATTCTGCGGTATCTCTGGTTTGTTACTTTACGAAAGATAACTTCGCAGATACTTTGTTCGAGACTTTCTTTAATTTCTTTCTTACTAAACATTCACATTCCTTCATTGATATTTATGTTTATTCATTCTCAAACCAAGTGATTTTAAAAAAAAGAATGGAGCAGTCTTGTGGACTGCCCCATTCGTTGAGAGAATTGACCTCACCTAGTCAATTGTCGCCGGATGCGGGAGCAAGTGCAATCCCGCCCTTCCTTCCACGAATGAAGGAAATTCTATCTCCGTAATGTTCGTTCAGCATAGCACGAACAAGAACTGAAGAGACTCCTGCCTTTTCGGCAAGGTGCTTTACAGCGACTCTTTCGCCATTCTGGATGGCACTCTCAATTGCGTTGTAGTCGATAGTGATTACGTCAAACTTCTTCATTGTTTTGTTCTCCTTGAAGATGCTCTTATTGTAACAGACACAGAGCAAGTGTCAATGGTTTGTTTCAACTTTCGTCCAACATTTCTGTGACGAATTCTCGAATCTTCATTTGCCGATTTGATTTAGCAAACGAAACGGCTACAATCTTTGCATCGCTGAATTCTTCATAGATGTGAAGCAACTTTTCATAAATTACAACATCATCTTCGATCATTTCATACAGTGCGTACTTCGTGGTTGTGTCTTGCATATTAATCATTTTATATTCCTTAACAATAGGTTTCTACGTTTGTTACAACTTCCATTATGGTTCGAGAGTTAACCGAAATAGGTTTCCATCCGGCTTCGAGTTTCATTTCCCATACATTTCTTGCATCATGAATGTGAATAATGGACTTTGGTTTAATTACATGTGATTCGTCGTGAATTTCAACTTGTTCTTTGTTTCTTTCTGGTATTACTCCAAACAGGCATCTCTCACCTTTATCATTCTTCATCATGTAAAAATCATAATGCCACATTCACGCTTCCAATGCATAATTACGAAAGGCTTTTATCATATCTTTCTGCTTCGAATCCTTATACTTTCTTTCATATGATTCGTATGCACGTTTCGCATCATGGAATTTATTCATAGCGGGAACCTCACATTTGTTTTGAATGCGGTATCCCTTCTTCATATACTCGTCCCACTTCAGTCTTGCGAGATCTCTGTTGTATGATTCTACACCACCACCCGCATTCACAACCGTCACATAGTGCAGATCGTCATGCGAACGAAACAACACGACGTTTCCTTCGGAATCTACGAGCGTCCAAGTGGTAGATCCAGTGTCTCTCAATCGTCCATTTACATCATCTGGATTCACTACAGATTCTCCTTTACATTTTCCCAGTAACTCAAAGTTGATTTCTTTTTCCAGCCATTCGGACCACCATTATGAATTCTCGCACGGTCCTCATCCGTCACTTCTCTACCAAGGCGTTTTTTTATAGCATACCTTTTCATATACGCTCGCACGATTTTTTTCGCGTATTTTTCATCATAGCAGTCTTCGTAAACGCCACCAATCGACGAATCGAATTCAATCGCATCTTTCCAGTAACATTCCCAGATCTGATACGATCCGATTGCCTCACCATCATCACCAACCGCAGTAGAAACACAGCCACTCTCCACTTCACAAATAGCATTCAATAGATTCTCTGATGTCCCCAGAGAGACACACAGCACAGTCGCAAGTTCGATCACAGCACATCCTCTCGCCAGAGTTTATCGGTGAGTTTATATTGCAGACGTTCTGCTTCTCGCTCACCATCACCTCTCCACCTTCCAGTCTCCCACTGTTTCACATGCACCATTTCATGCACGACAGTAGCAACGAAATCTCTGATTGATTGTCTTGCAACCACCACAATCTTATACCTTCCATTGGAGGTTTCGTCGCACGTTCCCCAACAGTCTTTGTATTTTCTCTGAATCGAAACATCAATGCGATCCGGATCAATCTCGAAATGATCCACGCACCACTGAACAACCTTCTCTGCAACCGCTCCGAGTTCATATCCGCCATTTACAGAAATGTATGTCATTTCATTTCTCCAGACATTGCAGCAAGGACAAGTCCTACATTTGCAAGTGCATAGGATATCCATACGAGACACCATGCATATTCCTTGCGGTATCCATAACCGATACCCACAACCATGTATAGAATTGCAGCGATCAGCGGTAGTGCTTTCACAAGAAAATCAATCACCATTGTAAACGAATCCTCTTTTCGTCAGTCTGTCCCATTCATCTCTCATGTGTGCGAGAGACAGCGTGATGGAATTATTGACAACATGGTTATTTACTTTCTCGTGTGGTC
>Ga0208919_1000556_pt1 | contig 24696 bp, 26 predicted proteins | sample 4_EtaG_FD_184076 | JGI IMG/M metagenome (GOLD analysis project Ga0208919, IMG submission 184076) | Marine viral communities from the Subarctic Pacific Ocean - 4_ETSP_OMZ_AT15127 metaG (SPAdes) (version 3) | ecosystem: Environmental > Aquatic > Marine > Oceanic | place: Pacific Ocean | collected...
CTCCCCATGCTGTAGCTATATCTTCAATAGCTTTTTTAGTGTTTCCTACGTTTTGAGAAGCTACATTAAGCTCCATTTTTATTTCGTTTTGTCTTTCTGGATTTCCTTCTGCTGCTAAATATTCTTCTCTTAATCTTTTAGTATATTGACTAGCCGCAGAGTAATATGTTTTTCCTAACGAAAAACCAGTAGTGGTTAAATTTTCTATTTGAGCGTCAATCTTACCATTCATTTCATCTAGCTTAGCTTGTCTAACTTTTTTGCTTTTATCTACAGCTTCTGTAAAAGAAGTTAATCCAGATTCAGCCGCGTTCATCCAAGTCATAACCGCTGGTGGTTCTTTTCTAGCTCCTAAATAAGCAGCGTTAATTAACTGTTGGTTAGCTGTACCAGCTTTTAACTGTACTAAGTTTTTTTTGTCGTTATCTATTTTTTCCTGATAAGGATTATTTGGTTCTGCCATATTATTTTATTATTAACTAGTAAATACTCCAAAACCACCAGAGTGTTTATTTGTTTTATCATCAAACTCTTTTTTAAATGTCATTGGTTCAGTTTTATTAAAAAGACTTTCTTTTCCACCACCACTAAATCCTCCAGCGCCAGCAAAATTTCCCGCAGCGCTACCAAGATCGCTTATACCTGACATCATCGTCGCGTTTGCGTCTGCTACGTTTTGACCCTCTGCTTGTACTTCTGCTTGAGACATACCTAACTGTGTTGCTATTCTATCTCTTTTTAAATTATCAACTTGAGCTTGACCTTGTATTTGTTTTTCTTGTATATTACCAGCTTCTCCTCTTTCAGCTTTTTGATTAGCAGCTTCTTGACCAGCTATACTAGCTGACGCCGCTTGCGCTTCTTGATTAGCTGTGTTAGCTAAGGTTTGTGCTAAAGCTGCGATACCACTACTACCTGCAGCTGCTGACATACCACCCATTATATCTGCTCTAGCTTGTTCAGATTTTTGTGCTGCAAAATCCGCTGCCTGAGTATCAACAGTTAAATCTTCCATAGTATTCTCCATACCTTCGTATGGGTTTGTTATAGGAGCGTTCATGTATTTCTCTTTATCTTTTTCCATTTGGACCTTAGCATCTGCTTGTCTATCTTTGGCTTTGCTTTTTTGATGCGCACCAACTCCTATTTTAGTAGCAGCCACTGATCCAGCCACTATTGCTCCTGCTAATACAAACGACATAATCTATTTATTTTTATTGTTAATATATTCTTCATATTCTTCGTAATTTAAAGCTACAATTTGTTTTTCTAATTCTTTAACGTCTTCTATGTTGGTTGGATTTTTATGTACGTTTGTAAATATAGATTCTTCATTTCCATATATAACCCTTTTAACCCCAGGTTCAGACAACACCGTACAAGGTGCTTGGTATTCTTTTAACTCACCGTCAGACAGAACTGTTATATTTCCAGATAATAAAAACCATACGTGTAAGTGTTTATGTATAGCTCCTATTATAACCTCCCCTTGTTCTATCGTCATCTCTCTAATATAAATACTATCTGCGAACGTGTGTTTATACTTGTATTTTTCGTGATAAACTATATTACCACCGTTAGCTATTATGTTTTCACCATCAGCTAAACTTATTAAGGTCTTTTCCATATCTATTAACTCTTGTCTAGTAATAGATAGTTTTTTATTTTTTTCTAACTCCATAGATTTGATTAAATTACATCTATATAGTTACAGTTTTTTGCGTTTATTTACTACTCTCCGTGATGTCCACGGATATAGAGTACATTTCTGCCTCGTCTTTTGAATTATTTACAATTCTGAACTCAGCAAAGTAACCTAATAAACTAGACATGTTAGCTGATCTATCCTTAGCAAACATTATAAAATCACTAGCAGTAGGTAAAATTGTACCTGTTTGATAGTTTACAACTATCGTGTTCCCAGATATACTAATTACGTAACCTAGTTCTACTACCGTACCAGCAGTGTTATGGGTACCAATTGTAGTTGTTGGAGAGTAATATATTATATCACCTATTTGTACGGATACGTTTATGTCGTTTGGAAATGTTAGAGTTGTTGTTGGCATATTATACTATTGTTACGGTTACTTTTCCTTGGGTTGTTGAACTATCTACATTTGGCGTTTGTCCATCTGTTGTTTTGTAATAAAATATATCTGTGTCTCCAGCTTCCATTAACGCGTGCGCATGATACACTAAGTCAGTTTCCGCGGTTCCTAAAGTCTCTCCATCAGAGTAAGCACCTCCAGCTGCGTTTTTCAAAACACCAATAACACTCGCTCCTATTCTTATAGCAGCACTGGAAGTCGCGGCAGCGGGTATTGAGTGTACTTTAAATACCTTGCTAGCTAAATTAGCGTCTATATCGCCTAATTGTCCTAAGTAATTAGTACAATCGTCATTTATAAGAATCGCTACACTTCCACCAGCGGGACAATTAACGTTTACAGGGAAAGCATTTGGCTTAACGCTTACGTATTCATCAATATCTAATTCAACAGCTATATCTGCTATACCTACTTTAGCAACTCCCGTAGTATTTGACATCGTAACAGAAGTGGTTCCACTACCTGCGACTTTAGCGCTTATATTTTTAAACTCCCATTCATTTTTTGAAAAAGTTAATTTTTGTCCGTCTGTTAATCTTTGCGCTGCTGATAAAGTAACTTTGTTACCACTAATAGCTGATACTGTTATTTCATCAATAATATTTTCTCCCGTAACAGAGTACCCAGAAGCTATATTTGTTCCATCTGCTACATAAACTATCGTTTTATCAAATCTATCAACAGTAGTTTTAACCGTGTTAGACAACGTCCAAGCACCACCTGTTTCAATATCCCAAGTTGGTATAGTGTGTATATATACGAATTTACTACTAGCTTCCGTCACAGCTCCGGTTTGCGTAAGACTAGCGTTAGCTTTTGTTAACGTACCTCCAGTTAAAGTGCCCGCTATACTTAAAGTCGTATCTTCAGTTGTAGTAAACGTAGCTGTAACAGCTCCTTTTTGAAACAACGTTCCTATTTTCTGTTCGTTAGTAGTAGCAATACTACTAGTAGTATTACCTATAGGTCTTACATAAAAATCATAACTAGTATTAGATGTAACTGTTGGTATCACAATGTTTCTTCTAAAAATACCATTAGAAGGTATTTCTGTTTTTAATATTTTTATAACTGTTTGAAAACTATCTGTATCAAAGTTGTAATAATTACTACCTTGTTTTATGTATAATTCAAACTCAGCGCCGGGATTACCACCAAGTGTTATCTCTCTAGTCTCCCCTGTACGTGATATTGTTTTTGATATTGCCATATTAAATATTAAAATTATTAAGGTTAGTTGGAATAACAGGGCCAGCGCTTGTAGTTAACGCTAATGTAAATGGATCTGGATGATAATCTATATCTAAATCTATAGTTATATCACTTAAACTATCTATACCTGTCGTTTCGTTTTTACCAAAGTAAATCCACATATGAACAATATTATTTGGGTTGTTCACAAGCTCCCAATTAACGTCGTTATTAGGATTTGTAGAATCTACAAAAACTATCTTGTAAATACCTGGGAACTCTTTATACCCAGAAGAAGTAGTTGTATCAACGTCTCCTAATCCTGACGTCGCAAGTTGGAATTTAGATGGCCACTGAGTATGACTGTTAGTAGTTCCAGATAAACTAAGTTCAAAAGTACCACCACCTTGACCTAACTGCTTGATGTTTCTAAAACGAGAAGCTTGAATCATCTCTCCTGGTTTAGGCGTTAGGATAATTTTATAAGCGTTTGATGGTGGAAAAAAAGAAGGGTTATCTAAAAGTCCAGAACTAATAATAGGTATTGCACTTGTAGTAACTATATCTGTCGTGTATTTATTGTTAGTTGCCATATTGTATTAAATGTTTGTCCCAGAATCTTGATCCCCTATATCTTGGACGGTTATCGTAAATGACGTTGGAGTTGATGGATAAACACAACTCCCATCGTCTTGTGTAGCGATTGGATCGTAGTTAGTTGCTGATGGATCAGTGCAACCGGAAACAACTTGTGGTGGAGGATTGTACAAACATGAATTATCATCTTGAGTAGCGTTAGGATTATAATTCAAAGCTGTTGGATCAGTACATCCTAGTATTACCGTTGCTCCTCCTTCAGAACTTTGTCCCTCTCCATTGTCTACTATCGATTGTAAAAGATCTATTCCTTGAAAAGAAAACTCTTTACTATTTAAATCTTTTGCTTCTGTCACAGGTTTTCCTTTCATATAAGAAAAGTACTTACCTTCTTTCTTTTTAAACTCCATCTCTCCAGCTTCTTGTAAATCTGTTATTCCAGATTCTACATACCAACCAGGTTTCCCGATGTTATTGTAGTATTCGTTATCTGGATAAAACACTCCATTTGCATCTGTGTGTCCTAGGTTTTCTGTTATCTTACTTTGAGTTCCTTCGTACTTCATTGAAGCAAAACTTTTAACTGTCTCGGATTGTTCATTAAATAAAACGTCAACGTAAGAATTATAATCATCTCCGTAAAAATTATTTCTTATTTCGTTTACGTGATGTTGCCAAAGCTCACCATTTTTTAACGTGTAATAATTATTGTTTATACTAAGTCCACTTTCTGGTATAAAACTTTTGAAACTAGTCCAACCCTTAGCTGTTTCACTAAACGATAATGTTTTGTCTTTTAAAGTAAGATTATACTCTTGTTTTCTATCATCAAAACTCCCTATTAAAGTACTATTATCTTTTAAATTATCAGCAAAGTAATCTGTCATACCTACGTCTGATATAGGTGTTACACCATCTCCAGATATTCTAAGAACTTTACCTCTTTGTTTATCAGTACAGTACATTCTAAAACTATCCTCAGCATACGATTCTGGATTTTTAGATATACCAAATTCTCCGGCGAAAGAACTTATATCACCTAAAACTTTATTTGTTGATATTACATCTGGATTACCATCAGCCTTGTAAAGAGCGTCTTTATAAGCTTGAATTTTTAATATCTTATCCTCACAGAAAGCTACTAAGTTTGTGTCTCTTGCTTTCAACTTCTGTATACTACCGTAAGTAGGTGGAACATCTTTTGTTATCTTTTCCGCTGCAATAAATTGGTTAAGATTATTTACACTACTATTAGAATTATATATACCAGAGTATATCAATCCATTTGTTCTTTGTTCTTCCTTGTATAGTTCTGGTAAAACTGTAGAAGCTTTAACGCCTTTACCTATCGTAACAGCATTAAAATCATCTCTTATTCTATCTGACTCTACTCCATTACCAAATGAATAACAATTAAAATATGGTAGTCTTATTTTAGAGTTTGTTAAATCTCTATCTAACTTTATTAATACGTAATCCGAAGAATTACCCACGTAGTTATTGAAGTTTATAAAATAGTTTGGAGGAGAGGTATATGTTGGTGGAGAAGTATTTGGCACTACTTGTGTTCCAGGAAACCATCCTGAAAAATACTTTGCTATTGCTGTTGTGTAACTACCGTCTGGTCTTGTAAACTTTAGTTCTATATTGTTAGCTCCTATAAAATTATTTAATATTCCAAAAATACCAGCGGTATTACCGTACGCTGGGTTTACGGGGTTGAACCCAGCTGGAGTTTGGGTTATTGGAAAAAGAGGTTGAAGAACACCAATTTCATTTGTTTTTATATTTAATAATATCGTATCTCCCCCGTGTCCGGTTGGAGCCCAATCATATAAAACAGTGTTATCCGGTAAATGTATCGACCAGTCATTCGAAGTACCACCCAACGGAGATATATTAATAACGTCACTACACGTTACGGTAGAACCATAAGGAGCGAATAACTCATTTGTTTGGTTTGTTAATCTTGTAGGGTAAGCTTGGCTAGCTTCGTAGTATATATCTAACCCTACGTCTTCTCTTGGTTCTGTTTCCCATACTGCTGGATCTTTAGTGAAAGTTGGTTCTTTATCACCCACCTCCATACTTAACACTTGTATCGTGTTGCGGTTAGTTTCATCCATTAATAATCCACCTGCAAGTGTAGTGGTTTGAGTTATATTGCCGGTTCCATCTGTAGGCGTAGCTGAAGCGGTTGTAGTATACTCTCCAAATCCTCTTTTAGTTGGATCCCAAGTTATAGGAACTGGTATACTATCGCTAGTTTCAGTGTATTGCCCGTTAAAATTAAACGGATACAAACCTTCTTCTTCCTCGAAAAATTGATACGTACCTCCATAGGTGGATCCATTTTGAACAGCGTTTAATCTCCAACCTGTGGTTATAAACTTAATGTATAATCTAATACTTTTATTATTCCTCTCTTTTCTTTCTGAGCTAGTAGATGAATAATTTAATATACCTCTTTTCCAACTTTTATCAGGGGGTCCCTCTGTAGTGTTTTCATTCCTACTATCCCCAGGAGTACCGACCACTCTATACACATGCTGAAACGGATCTTCTTTCCATCTAAACAATGTTCCTTCTTGAGACATTACGCTTAAAAAATTTTGATTCTCTTGGGTATTATTACTAATATCATAACCATCTTTATCGTTATCTTTTATTTTATTCAATGTTAACTCCATAGTACACTGTAGATAAGTCTGCGCGTCATTTTCTCTTTTCCCAGTACTATTTCCTTTTATACCATATCCATCGTCTCTATCAAAAGGACCATGATAATTTACGGTTGCTTGAGACCCAACCTCTCCTCTTTCTACGTTGTCAATAAACCAACTCTGACTTACTTCTTCCCAATAACTCCTAGCATCATCAACCGCGGTACCACCTGAACTAGAAGTTCTACTGAGATGGTATTGGTCAATTTGATTTGTTACTGAAAAGCTAGCTGACGCATTACCTACCTCTCTAACCTTTTGATCTAACACGGCGTCTCTAGCTATTTTAACAAAAAACTTACCATCAAACTCTGCTTTATTTTTAACCACTCTTTTAGCGAATTTAACTTGAACGTCCGCTGCTGCTCCTGGGTCTAATATTATATTAGATATAGCACTACTAACAGTTACACTAGGTGAAACTGCACCATCATTTTCCCCTAATAACGGTTTAGATAACTCTACAAAAATATCTGTATCCTTATATATATTAGCAACATCTAACCAACCAGTGTTAGTTCCACCGGTGTTAGATAATTTTATAACAACATCTTCTAATGGCCAACCTATAAAACCAGTGTCAGAAGTACCTACAGCTGTATTACCAGAGTCTGGATCACCAGCTACTAAAGCATCATAAAACACAGATGTATCCCAACTATTTGTAGAACCATTAATATCAAACTTTATAGTTTTACTACCTGGTAAAGCACCGTTAGCCATAACCTCAATAGTGTCACTACCATACATATCGTAGTCTGTTTTTATAAAATCTGGAGCTTCATTTTGTATATCTATTACTTTATATCTAGCTTCCTCATGAACAGCGTCATCACTAGCTGCTTGTTTCTTTAGTATTATAAACCCATCTTCCTTAATTTTATTTCTTTCAGCAGATGGAAAACTTAACCAAAGATTATCATCTTCAGCATCGTACCATCTATCCATGCAAGCGTTATAATATTCGTTTGATGTTTCCTTAACGAAAAATTTAAACGTGTCAACCCAAGTAGGTATTTGATTTTGTAGTTTTGTTACTATACTATTTCTCTTGTCTGACGCGTGTTTTGGAACTGTAAATGAACTATCACCACCGGTAAACACAGGTGTTTCTCTCCCGTATATATCTTTATAAACAACACCCACTTGGTATGTTCTCTGTGATTTTAGAGACTTTTCACCTACTGACCCAGATTTATTATCTGACTGTAAGTTTGCTAATACATTAACTTTGTTGGGTGTGCTTGCCATGTTAAATCTTAGTTTAAATTATAATTTTGTTTGTAGTTTGCGTAAACAATTCTATTCCCTACCATGTCTTGTGCTTTTGCTGTTCTCGGCACATTGTCCCACGGTCTTAGTAATTGGTTAGAAGCTACAGCTGCTTTAACCATTTCTGATGTTATCAACAAAGCTCCTTTGGTTCTAGCGTAATTACCAGCGTTAGTGTTTACGTCAGATCCTCTAGCTGTCCATTCGCTATCTCCATGTTCTATAGTTTGAACTACGTAAACATTGTTTGAGTTCGATTCTTTGTAAACTATATCTACCGCAACAACGTCTCTCGGTAAGGTGTCTTGATCTGGAACGAAGTCCATAACATATAAAGATCTCAACGTGTTTACCATCCCCATATTGTACCCATCTTTTGGTTTATAGTTAAAACCACCTGGTAAAAATGCTGGCTCAGAAAAAGGAGAGTAACAAGAGTATTGATCATCTTGATATTTATATCTATAAGCAAATCTAGGGAATTTAAACTCGTATAGAGGTTTTTCCTGCTTTAATATAGAGTAAAACGTCTCTCCCTGGTTTGTAACTACATGCCCTGGTAGATCACCAGCAATAAAATTGATTTTTAATTTAGCTGTAGCTGAATTACCTCCTGGAACAAATTCTAATAATTCTACTATTATCTCATAATCATTTATTTCAAGAGATCCTTCAAAATCGTTATATCTTCTTAACAATATTTTATCTCCAACTTTATAATTAGGTAGAGTAGTGAAAGTAACATTTACGACACTACCGATTTCAAGTGGGTCGTCATTAAAGTCTACAAAGTTAGTGTCCATGCTAGACGTAAGAACAGAAGCGGATCCGTTATTAAATCTAAAATCAGATGTGTTGCTAAATAATAAAGTCGGAGGATGTAAAGGGGATTTTTTAATAACAGTGAGATGTTCTTCTTTTAAATAATCTGGATTTTCTCTGAAATCTATAGTGTTAGCAGAAGCGTAAGTTATTAAGTTATTATAGTTATCTTTTACTAAGAACTTAGTATGATACAAACCTGATTGGTCTGTTTGTAAATTATTTATGTTTATTTTTTTAGGTTCACTATTACCGTCTGTCCAGTATATAGTTTCATCTATAACATTAATGCCAGTTACTAAATTAGCATTGTCAAAATTTAAAACTCTGTCTGAGTGTAATGTTAATCCTACTCCAGCTATAGCGCTTAAAGAACTTCCAAAAAAAATGTTTGTATCAGAAAAATCATCCATATAAACTTCCCAATCAGAACCTAAGTATTTCATGAGAATGATTTTTATTTTGTTAGCTAAAGTCACGTTTGTGTTTGGAAGAAAGTTACCAACAACACTCATACCTGGTCTTACATTAGTAATGTTATTAGATACAGGTTGTCCTTGTGTTGATATCGCAAATATTCTATTGTTGTTACCACCATAATTTAAACTAGTAGTAACATCAACTCTGTATTTATCTACAACTATAGGAATTAACGAGTCGTCAATAGTGTATTCAAATATATAATCAGTATAGTTCTCGTTATCTGACACAAAGTAATATATTTTATTGTTTGCTTCGTTAGCTACAGAACCAACACATTTAGCTTGTGAAGATAACGTGCCTTGAAAAGAAGAGTTAATTTTACTATTACCTAATAAGGTTTGTAAGGTACCAACGTTAGATCCATCTGAGGTAACTATTTGTACATTTAAAGCCTCTCTGTACTCGCCATTAGGAACAGTTCTTTCGTCTGCGTCCTTATTCATTTTGGCAGCACCGAAACCATGTTTCAATTCTGACATATTTTAGTGTTTTATAAACTTAGATTTACCTCTCATTATTTGAGTAAGTTCTTCTATTTTTAGATTTGATAATCTTAATTTTGCAGTTCTTATTGCGACTGATTTTTGCTGTTGAAAGCTAGGTGCTAAGGGCTGCCCAGCTATTGTTGTTGATAGTATAGCATAAGCTATTGATTTATACATTGCTTCTTCAGCAAATTTATGAACTATCATCTCTCCATCCGTACCTAGTCCGTCACTTATATATTTTAAGATCACAGTTTTTCCAGAAATATTAGAACTAAAGTGGATCTTTCCTTGTAATTCATCTATGTAAAAAGATCCATTGCTTTGTGCGTGTACTGGATCTAATCCTATTCTACCTCCTTGATTAGGCCAATAAGTATCATCTATATAATCATCTTGATTTTCAGATGGAGTTCCTGATTTGTAACTTGTCCATGTATCAGAAAGGTGATCTGTAGCATCTTGCTCTGTCAAACTTGTTCCATCAGTAATATAACTACCATCTGCGTTTTGAGAAATAGCTTTTGGATTAGATGTTTTACTTGTTGGATATATTATATGTTCTATACCAGCAGAATCACTCCATACTAATTTTACATAATTAACATAGTCTTGTGGTAGCGTCATTGTTAGAGATGGTGGTACTTCTATTTCTTGAGATTTGTTAGATTTGAACGTATCGTAACTCAGCTCTTGAATAGCTCTCTGTGCGTGAAAAGCAACATCCGTTCTTTTTACCTTGGGTATAATCTTTCCCTCTCCAACGTAAGCTATCATAAAGTTATTTATTATATGATCTAGCGATATAAATTGATATCCTCCAAAATCGTTACCATTATAATAATCGTGTTCAGTTTCGTTTAATAATCCCATTTATTTATTTTTATGCTTGTTGTCCTAATGCCATTAATTCTTGCTTTTGTATAACTATACCAGCTAACCCTAATATTTTAATTACTAGTGTTGTTTCTTCAGAAGTATGTAGTTCAAAGTTTGTAGCGCTACCAGCGTTATACAATGCTTGTTCATCTACCACAACGTAACCCCACTCTACTTTAGATGGTTTCTTAATATAACTTGCAGAAACATTCATGGTTATACTTGGTGTAGAAAATATTTTTATTCCACTATCCGATCTAGAATATAAAGGTCTAGAAAGGGTTGGTTTAGTCAATGGTGATTTGTTATAGTCTATTAACTCGTCATAATTTATCTCTTGTATTTCAACCGAGTCTTCTGTAGCAGAGCCGTTGTGTCTATAGTATAAGGTTCCTAACTTATACATATTTGTTGGATAAGAAAAATATCCTGACACATAAGACAAAGGTGTTAAAGACCCATCGTTTTTAAATATACTTATTTTTTCATTTAATGTCTTTACGATATCAGAGTATTCGCTTTCATTACCTGGCATTGCTAATGCTTGGTTTAGCTCAATAAAATAACTACCAAATATTTCTTTTTGAGCTTGGTTGGCTAGTAGATTAAACTCTAAAGGAGTTATATAACCTCTTTGTTCTTTGTTAGCTATTGCTAAAACTCTTTGATATACTGTATCTACGTTTACCATAATTTCTTTTTAATTTGTAGTTTACGATCGCCCCGTAGGGCGACCGCTCTACAGTTAGATTAATTTAATCTTTTTTCTATATTTGCATATATTTCCATTCCTTCGTCAGTTTTAAACCAAGCGGCTAAAGCTGAGTATGGGTGTTCTTCAAATGGAACCGTCATTAGTTTTCTATCGTTAGACGCCCATGTAAATGTTCGTTGATCAGAAGATAATCTAATGATATTTGCTTCTGTTGCTTTAATACCAAAGTTTCTAAGTTGAACGTTCTCGTCTGTAACTAGTTCTAAGAACAATTGAGGACTTCTCTTAGCGAACAATAGTAAATCTCTTTTAAGTTCTTTAGAACTCATCTCAGATACTTTAGAACCAAGTTCTACTCTCATAACAGCCTCTGCCATATCTATATCTAAGTTTGTAGCTGCGTTCATAGCTGCAACTTCAAATTCTAACCAGTCTAATTGTGTTTCAGCTATTTTAACTGGTTTGTGCTCTTGAAATAGTTTGTCTCTATGTGGGTGATATAAAGATAAAAGTTTTTGTAGTACAGTTTTATTTTTTGGAACAAACAAAGAACCATTCTTAAATATAATATGTTCTAATCTTTGATCTCCTTTCATCTCATCAACAAAAACGGTTTTTTGATTAGAAGTATATTTTAATTCTCTTTCATATCCTTTTTCTTCGTCCCAATAATGTATCGCGCTACCTCTTACTAAGTAACTTAATGGTGATTTATTACCCATTAAATAGTACATCCTATCTTTTATAACCCACTCATCTTCTTGATGAGGTGTTTTTTCTTGTTTTTTTGGTTTTGGTGTTTCAACAACTTGTGTTTCAACAACAGGTACCTCTACCTCTTTTTTTGTTTCTTTTTTCTTTGCCATAATATAATATATAATAAAATTAATAAAATAAAAAGGCCGAGGCCGAAGCCCCGGTCTTTTAAAATAACGTGCTTAGTTCATTAACATGAAGTTATTAGCACCTTGTGTAACTAAACATCTCTCTGTTAAGTAATGCACTTCCATAACGTCTTTCCCAGAAGTTTGAGCTCCAACAGAACCAGTGATCCAAGTTTTTAACTTTCTGTCGTCAGTTTGAGAAGTTCTGTATCTTACGTGTAAGAAAGGTCTTTTCAAGTTTTTACCTAATTGCTCGTCATAAACTGAAGATACACCAGCTGGAATAACAACACCTCTAATTGCGTTAACAGTGTCATTTAAACCTCCTCTTGTACCTTTGTCATTTAAGTATTTGAAATCAGATTTGTAGAAGTCATAAGAACCTCTTCTGAATCCAGAGAAACCTAAATTTAAAGCCATATCTTCTTCGTTGTCGAATACTCCGTAAGAAGTACCTCCAGCTCCGTAAGAATTCATAGAAGCTAGCATGTCATCCATTGCAAGAGACGTAGCTCTATTTACAAACATCATGTTTTCTTCGATAGCGCCGTTTTGGTCAAACGCAGCTAAGATAGCGTCAAACTCAGCTAAATCAGTAGCAGCATTAACACCAGTAACACCAGTAGTTTGATGACCTCTTGTAGTGATAGCTTGGAATAAACCTTGCGTACCATCTTGTAAAGCACCACCATCAGTACCACCTATTGCTCCAGCGTCAGCGTGAGCAGTTTCAGCTTCTAACATAGTCATTTCTAAGTAATCAGTAAATCTAGCTCTAGTATCACCTTCAGCTTTTAAATACCACATATAACCATTTTGACCTTCTTCACCAGCTACTTCAACCCAACCAACTTGAGATACATCAGATCCAGATACCTCGTAGTAATCTTTCATGATAATGTGTTTGTTAGAAAAAGATTTAAACTTTGGACTATTAGCAGAAGATCTACCATCAGTTCCTTTTTCAAATTCAGAACCAATAACTAATACTCTATGCGCTTCAGATGTAGTAGCTGTAGAGTTTAAAGCGTCAGCATCTGCCATGTTAGCGTCAGCATAAGCTAAAACTGTAAATTCAGCAGCGTTATCATTATCTTCATTAATATGAGAAATATAACCTTTAGCTGTAGCTGAAGCGTTAGACATAATAACCATATCACCAACTCTAAGACCGTGGTCAGTACCTACAGCGTTTCCGTCCATATCGTTCTCTACTTCGTAAGTATTATTAGAATCTTTATACTTACATGTATAGGCTAGATGTAATCTACCTTGTTCAGACCATATAACTCTATCTGATGACGAAGCTTCTTCAGCTCCAACTTGAGATAAGAATCCTGCGATCGTTCTTTTACCATAAATCTCAGCTTCTTTCTCCATAAGATCTGGTAAGTATTGTTGCGCCCATCCTTCCGTTGCACTAGACGTAAAGTCTATATAGTTTGAGGATAGCGTTTGTTTACGTGGAGCCGCATCTGGTCCACTTGCACTTGTAATTGCCATTTTGTTTTAATTTTTAATTATTTACTTTTTTTTAATTTTAAACGTAGCGCCTGAATCACTATTATCCATTACTCTCATCGTAACGCCATCAACCGTAGTTCCTCCGTATGACTGTCTTGGAGCCATGTTAATGTTTTTAGATTTAGCCATGCTTTCTTTCAAAGCATCAGCTTTACCTTGTTCGTAAAAATGATTTGCAATAGCATCAGAGTTCATAGCAGTAAACATAGACTTGTGGTAACCAGTAGCATCTTCCATTTGATTGTTTTCGTTCAAGAACTTCTTGACAAAATTGTTAATATCACTTTGGCTTTCTTTTACTTGGTTTGGATCTTTAACGTTAAACCTATATTTTTTGTCTCCAACTTTGTATTCAAAACCTTTGAACTCATCGTTAAAAACTTCTTCAGTTTTATTTAAAAATCTATTCTTTGCTTCCTGATGAATCTTTTTAGTACTCTCAGACTCTTTGTTGTGTCTGTTGAAAAAATCCATAGCCTTTTTAGCTTCAGGCGTTAACCTTGACCCAGCTTTGATCTCTTCATAATATTTGGATTTGTGCTCTTCCAATTGAGTTTTAGCGCTGGCAACTTGCTCTTTAAGCGCTAATTTTTTTCTTTTAATATCTCTTTCCTCGTCTACATCTTCGTCAAATGAAAACTGATCTTCCATTAGGAAGTCTATTTCATCTGCTTGTAAATGAGGTTTTGTTGTTTTATAATATTCTCTTAATAGAGTTTGGTTATCCATTTCAGAATAATCTCTATTTAACTTAACGTAGTCGTTTAAATCACCCCCTGTGTCTTCCATGAAGTTCATTAACTTCTGAACGTTTTGAGGAAGTTCTTTTCCTGTTTCAATTGATTCTATAATTTCCTTCTCTACAACCTCAGCTACTTTTTCAGCTTCAACTACTTCGTCTGTAACTTCTTGTAGCGTAGGTACCTCTTCTTTTGTCTCAACTTTTTCTTCTGGAACTTTTATTTCCTCAACCGGTTTTGATAAATCTACCTTAGTTATGTCTTCAGCTTTCTTAGCTAATTCCTTAAGATCAACCTTAACAACGTTTTCCTCTTGTTTAAACTTTTTTGCTTTTGGTTTTTTGATCTTTAATTTTTCAACTTTTTCGTCTACTTTTGGTTCTTCTTTTTTTGCCATAATATAATATAATAATAGTTAATAATTTGTTTGTTATTTTTAGCTAGGCTCAAACGCTCCTAGTCTCATACCTCCACCTATAACATCATTACCGGAAGATTCGAATCCTTTAGTCTTTATTATGTTAGCTGCTTTCTTATCTTCCATTCTTGATTCGTGTCGGTTTTTTGTATCTAAGTTTCTTGTCTCTTTTTCGTCTTTCATAACCTCCTTAGCCATGTCCTTATTTTTCATCATCTCCAACTCCATTTGCTTCATTTTCATGTTTAATTCGAACTCATGGTCCATCAACATTTTCTTAACTTCAGCTTCAACGTGTAACGTACCTTTCTTTATTTCTCCTTTTTGAGTTTCGATCTTAATTTCATTTTCAACAGCGGCAGCAGCTTTTTGCATTTCGGCTTGAGCTGCAGCTTGAGTTTGTTGTGCGTTAGCCTCTGCTTGAGCTTGCATATTCTCTTGTTGCATCTGCTGGTCTTTCTGCATTTTCTTTTTTCTTCTGATTTTAAGAAGTTGGTTTGCTAACTTGATATTTTTAATTTCTCTTAAATCAATAACATCTTCTAAATCTATCGTTTGTTGAGAAAGAGCAGTTTGTATATTGTTTTCTAACAATTGTTTTTCCTCTTCATCTGGAGCTAACTCTAAGAATATACCAAAATCATAAAGATGTAAATTCTTCATCTCCTGAAGTGTAGCTACATTGTGAGATCCAATAGCTTGTACAAAAGCATTTGCTGTTGGAGAGTATTCTAATATATCTGATATTCTTAAACAAAGTTGCTCACATATACTTTGTGTTATAAACGCTCCACCTTGTAATATATGTCTTGTTGCTGTATTCGAATTAGCTGCTGCTAGTTTTTGTACTCCAACTAAAGCTTTTGGATCTGGAGTTGCAGCGTCTCTAGCTTCGTTTAACCCGGTTGTATCTCTAATCATTTGTAGATAATAGTTATACGTACCTATTAAACTCTGCATTTTAGCTCCACCACCAGATTGTATTTCTTGAATAGGAATTTTACCACCGTTTTGAGCGCCATCCATAGTCATTGATCTACCTATAATACTACCGGTTTGGAAGAACATGTTTAAAGCTTCTTGTGGGTTGTAGTTAGTCCCGTTACCTAAGTCGATCTCTGCTAAACCATCTGCGTCTAAATATATTCCATCTGGAATCATTCTAGACATAACTTGTTGAAGCTTTAAATGAGTTAACTGTATCATATCAGCAAATCCTGTTATTCTTCCTACAAGTGATTCTATTCTTCCCTCGTACATTCTTGGAGCTACTATAGAGTAATTCATAGTAACTTTATTGAAGTCACTTTTAGGGCGCATCATATTTTTAGCCTTTTCCCACTTAAGCATTTTCTTAGTTCCTAACACTAAGGCTCCTTCGTATAAACACTCTATTTTTCTACCAATTCTTTCAAAAGCTAAATCTTCCCCTGTTGGTGGGTTGAAACTATCATCTTTTTCTATAAGTTTTTGTAAGCCAGTTGATGTTTCTTTTACTTTGTAAACTTCATGAATATAAGTCTTGTAATTAAAATAAAGAATATCTATTTTATTTTTATCTTCTTCATGACGTCTACTATTAAACCTACCATTATATTTATTATTGTTTTTCGTAATATCCTCTAGTTCTCCCTCTGTTATATCTGGGAATTGTTTTATTAGTTCGTTTATTGGAATAGACTTAACTTCTCCAACGTAGTATATGTCATCAAAATAAGGGGAGTCAGTGTGAGAGTAAACTAAGTTAGCTGGATCAACGTATTCTATTGTAACTCCTTCAGCTGTGTTGAAAGTAGTTTTTGAAGCAGCGATACCACAAACGGTTAAATCATATATTAACCTCTTTCTAGTTAAGTCGTATTTATTTCCGTCAAGTAGAACGTTGATAGCTTGTTCCTCCGCTATCTCCACGGCTTGTTTATAATTCAATGACATGTGTAAATCTAGTTCCTCTTGAGTTTCTGGTATGTCCTCTTCTTTATTTTCTTTTAAATCAACGTTCATCAAGTTCTTAGCCATTTGATCGAACTCTTTAGCTTTCATGTCGTTAAGTATACCTTCCATATAAGCTGTTCTTTTTTCTACTCCATACGGATCTTGAGAATAAGCTTTTATAGAATATTGTCTTTCTGATATACCGTTAACAACAATATCTACGAACTTAGGTATAATTGGCACTGGTTTCCAATCTAGGTTCAAGTAAGACAAATCACCATTAATAGATAATTCATCTTTATATTTTTGTATTGATTGTTCTCCTCTAGCGTATAATCTTAACTTGTGATAATTATTAATGTAGTTAGAATATCTATTATTTCCGTTTCTTTCTCCGTCAAACCATTCAGCTTCTATAGCTTGCGCGACTCTCAACCCATAATCATGGGATGATTTCTCGTTATCGCTAACTACTTGACTTGGAAAATTATGATTACCTCTCATATTATTTTTTAATTAATTTAGACATACCACCTGTATTTGAATATTTAGCAATATTGATGTTTAATTTTGGTTTTTCTATATTTGCGTTTGGAGTATATAAATGTCTATTGCAAGCCATTATAGCTAAACCAGAACTAATAGATGCGTCAAATTTCGTTCTTCTATTTATATCAAATCTACTCCAATCGTTTAATGTTTCGTTGAAATATATGTTTCCATAATTTCCATCACCTAAGTGACCAACGTGATCTTGGATATACATCTCAATAGCAGCGGCATGAGCCTGTTTAATATCCTCACTTGAGTTAGGTATTCCACCTATTTCTTTTTCTGTTACAGATAGTTTGTTCCAAGTTTTATCTGGCCTGTTCATCGAGTAACCTCTATATCCTCTCCTTCTTAAATAGTATAACAACCTTGGTTTGTTATTCTCACAGAGTAATGGCATTCCATAAAATACTAAAGCCATCAATACGTCTTCAAAGAATATCTCAGCTGTTTGGGGTCTAGCTATATATTCCAGGAACATATGGTTAGGTGGGCAATCTTCCATTGAAAACTTCGTTAATCCGTGTAAAGCTCCATTAGATCCTTTACCATCAACAGTTCCTGATATATCGTAACTATCACATCCAAAAGCTCCCATATGTTCGTTCGCAGGATATTTAATACCGTTCTTTTGAATTATCTTACTCTGCATATGTTGTGGAGGTGTCCAACTTATTTTAAACCTACCCTTTGGATCTGGGTAAAATATAACTCGCGTGTCTTTGACTCCATTCACCCATTGGAAATTCCCAATATTAATATTTGCAGTGCTACCTATTCCTTCATTATAATCTATCTGTTCGTATATTTTGACGAGATTAAAAATACTATTCTTAGCCTCATCTCTAAACGCATGTTCTGTAGTTCTTGGGAATTGCCTGTAGAATTCATTTAAACCATCACTATCTGATTTTAATCCTTCTGCTTCGTTTTCCCAATGTTCTATTATACCTACATCTATTAGTTCACCGTCTGGTCCGAGTACATCATGATCTGGACTATCAAAAACTGGATGTCCGAATTCATCAATAAATCCCTCGTAGTTCCACTCCATTGGGATAAACAGAGAATATAAACCAGACTTTGTTTGTCCGTTTTTGTTTCTTGAAGTAACATCTGAAGCATTGTATAATTTTTTAAAATTACTTCCACCTTTGTCTAAGGCGTTAGAAGTTGAACCCATCATACATTTACCAACAATCCTACTACCTAACCTTAAACACGTTTTTGTAACTCTCCAGTTGTTTAATATGTTGTCTGGTCTTTCCCACTTACCACTTTCATCATGAACTAATAAGTTAAGTTTTTCTCCATCGTAACTATTATCTCCCGTATTCTTCCAATCTATAGTTGTATCTAATCCTTTAATATCTTCGAGTTGTTCGTTCTCTGTAATCTTCTTTCTCGTAAACTTACTAGCGGGTACACGATAAGCCAACTCGGATTTTGGACGATCCATTCCATCTTGTATAGGTTTAAAAAAGAACGGGTAGTTAATTGATATAGGAACAACTTTATCTGTAAACATTTTTTTTGCATCTGCACCTGATTTTGATAGTATACCGTATCTACTATCACTTGATATAGTAGCTAAATTAACTGTTTCTGCTGACGACATAAAAGAAAATCCTGATCTACGGTTTTTAAGGTAGCATATTCCGTAACATCTTTTATCTGCTTTACAGGCTTCCCAGAATATATAGAACAATCTGTTTGCTTCTCTAAAATCTGGAGCTCCAACATCAATCTTACTCCATTGTAAATACATATAGTGCGTACCGGTTATCCAGGTTGGTTTACCATTATTCGTGAACCAGAATCCTTCATCTCGTCGTTTAAATTCTTCGTCTATATAATCGTACCATTTTTCTTTACTGCCTTCCGGATAACCCCTCCAATCGAATATGTTCTTGATCCTCTGGAGCTCTTTAGGATATTCCTGCTTAACCCACTTATTCTTTGGATGCGTATATACTTCTTTAGGTGGTTTCGGTAGCGCTATAATTAAATTTTGTATCTCTATAATCTCACCTATAACTCCATTGTGCGATAACACAATTAAATCATGTTCTTTGTTGTAACCGTATTTCCATTTCTTACCTCGATTCATTCTAGTGATCGTGGTTTTTTTAATAGGCTCAACTGTATTAACTAAACTTTGCTTGTACATTACTTAGATCTACCTTCTGCGAATCCTTTAAAGACTTTTTTCTCTGCCTCTTCAGGTGTTTTGCCCTCGAGTAAGTTCTCTTCTTCTTGAATTCTGTTAAGTATTTCGAATGCGTCAAATATAGCTAATTTTTTAGTAGCCGCGGCATTTTTTAATCTATCTGCTGATATATCGTCGTCTGAATCTACGATAGGTTCTTTAGCAACTTTAATCAGTTCTTCTACTGCTTTCTGCCCAGCTTGGATTATACTCTTCTTCGTTTCCTTCGTATTCATATTTAATTGTAATAAATTGTGTCATAACTCTATATAGCCTCTTTCCATCGACTACAAACTCGTATGTTGAAAAAGGTGTGAATCCTACTAGATCTCCTTTTTCGTAAGAACCATCAGTATGTTTAACTATACCAATACATGATTCTTCTTGATCTACTTCTAAATTTTTTCTTTCCTTAATAGGTTGTACAAAACAATATCCCTTAGGAGCTTTCCACTCTCCGTTTCTTTTATATAAAAATATTTGATCTTCTTTCACGAGATAAGTATTTTCATTAAAGAAACTTCTACTATTTCTTTCTTTACCTTTAACATCATGCCAACGTCTAAAAACATTGTGGTGAGTTACAATAACATCTCCTGATTGTATCTCTGATTTAAAAGCAGTGGGAACAGATTTAACAATAGCTTGTCTATTCACAAACTGGTGATTATAAATCTCAGTGTTAAGTATCAACTCCGAAGATCCGACGTTAGTAGTATTGTTATATCTATTTCCCTTTGGCTCTATAACGAAGTCAAAAGGCGCTTTCATTATTTTTTCGGGTCCTTATGTTGTTTCTCAGATTGAGTCTTATGAAAATCTTCATGCTTCGCTGACATAGTATCCGGATTATGTCCTTTTATGCCTTTTTGAAAATCTTTAAGTTTACCATGTTTTAATGGAGTGGCAAATGCCTTTAGCGGTGTATTTCTCATAATTTTAATATTCTAAGTTATATTCTATAGATATAGCCATGTTCTTGTTAAAGTCTTTCCAAGGTAAAACATCTTTATTCTTCTTAATATAAATAGAGTATTTATCTTCCTCTTCTATTATATCAATAATTTTATGTCCCCCGTAAACCTCTTGACCCACAGCGTAATGCATAGCGTCATTTTTATAGTCTTTACCTACGGTAATTTTCCTAATTAGTTTGCTCATCTTTATTATGATTTATAGTACCATCTTGAATATTAATATCAGCTGTACCATAAGTCTTTTCAAACTCAGCTTGCAGTATACTTAATTTTTCCTGTAAAGTTGAAACGTAATGTAATAAATTATGTTTTTTACTTTCAAAACTTCCAATTTCCATTTGAGCTCTATTTAAATCGCTCACTATTGATTGTACTTGATTTAATTCTTCGTTTGTAACTTTAGAAGGTTTTTCAGCCTTCAACTCTTTAATTTTCTTTGCTGTGTTTTTTGCCATTTTATTTAATTTAATTATTGTTGTTTTTATAATGAGTTTCTACTTAGTATCTCCGCGTGCACGTCTGTTAGCTCTTGTGCGGATAATTCTTTTTCATAAAGAAGTAGTTCGTACATAGTTCCATCAAAATCTCTATCTGGAGCAGCTGATCTACCACCTATTTGATCACACCCGAAAGTACCAGACGGAACTGGATTATTAGTTGAACTTTCTTGAGTTAGTACGTCTCCATTTTTATATACTACTAAATTTCTACTAGTATCTTTAGTCATTGTTATCATAAACTTCTCGTCTAATGGAAAAGGGGTCGATGATGGAAATTTTAATACAGATGCCGAAGCTGATTGTCTGTATCTCATTTGATCTGCTTGTTGAAATTCTAAAAATATCGTACCGTCATTATTGTCTCCTAATATACAGTTTTGACTATCATAACTTACTAACTTTGCTACTATGATCATAGTGAAAGCATTGCTAGCTCCTATGTCTACAGCTGATCTTAAATCGTAATGATCTGAATTATCGTCTACAAAAAGAAGTCCACCTTCACTAACAGAGGCATGGTTGTCAGAGTTGCTTTGAGACATGTGGTTGTCATTACCAGAAGAATCAGTCCATTGCCCCTCTGCTACATTTTTATTGTTTTTAAACCAAAACGCTAAATCACTTATAGCATCAGGAGTTACTACGCTATCTAAAGCCGCTCCTCCCGTTAAACCACCTCCTAATCCTAACACTAGTATCCGTAGTAAAATATAACTCCACCTGCTGTTGAGGCTGGAGGCGTAACGCTAGTCCATCTACCGTATACTGTAATTCCCTTTGGAAAACTTGTTGCACCGTCTGTTTCAGCAGCACCTCCACCGTTATTAGCAACAGCGGTTGTATGGCTAAAGTAAGCCGTGTCCACGACACCTGTATCAGCTACCATAGCAGATAAAACAGTGTCCTCTAAAAAAGTCATAGCCACTATAACTTTTCCACTTGGAGGAGTCACAGCAACCGCTTCGTCACTAAAACCACTTCCTAGTTGACCGAATTGATAAGCTACTTCTGTTGAATTTTGTCCCATTATTTTTTTGTTTTTTCTAGTGATCTACCACCGAAGTAAGCTCCAATCACTGTTATTAATACTAATTGTAATAAGTCTGTCCATTTAGCTTCAACCGTAAAGTTGATAGCACCAGCATCGATGAATATCAATAATACTGTTGCTATAACTAAAAATACTAAAACTAATGGTCTAACGTTTTTGCTCAACCAAGAGTCAGATTTCATATCTGCGTTCCATCTTGATGAGATTTCTTTTTCTAGTGTTATTTGATAAGAAGACACTAACTCTTTTACTTTTCTTTCAGCTTCAAGCTTTTCTTCTTTAGATGTGTGTAGGTTATCTATAACTCCTCCTACGCCTTCTACTAAGTCTTTAGCTCCACCTGAAAATATCGTTCCTAATATACTCATGATTAATATTTCTCTGGATCTTCTTTACTATATATCTTAGTTGGAGAACGCATTTCCATTGGTGCTTCTCCAACTCCACCCATTGTATCATTTGTTTCTAATCCTTTAATATCTTCACCTGGCTTTAGTTTTTGTACATACATACCGTTTTCATCTTCTCTAATTTCAGAATAGTCTTGTACGGCTACTTGGGGATAATCTTCAGGGTCGTTACCTGACAATTTAAACTGAGCCTCAAAATCATCTTCATCAACTAAGTCACCAACTTTGTAATTTAACTTTATTTGTCTGGAAAGATATATTTTCTCAGTTGGGTCAACTTGTTCTTCTCCACCTACTGCTGCTTGCATTAGTGGACTTAATCCATTTATATTCATATTTATAAGTTTTGATGAGGAGATGTCCCCTCGTTTAATTTACCTCCTATTGTTTTTTTTTACCTGTTTTTAGTTTCATTGGCATCGCAGTATCTCCTTCCATAGCTTCTTTAGCCTCTTGTTTTAATAACTTTTTTCCAGCTTCAGCATCTTCGTTTTCATCACCACCACCAAGGCCAAGTTTATTACCTACGTTACTTAATAGGTTCTTACCTTTATTCATCATGTTTTTACCAAATTTTGTCTGTCCCAACAAAGCTCCAGCAGCCAACCCAACAAGTTTATTAGGGCTATCTCCAGCTTCTTTCATTTGAAACGCAGAAGAAGGTGATCTACCATCTTTGATGTTCGCTGTCTCTGATTTTTGATTTATCCCAGGGAGTGTATGTCCCTTTAATTCGAATTTTGCTTTTGATTTTCTTCCCATTGTTTTTGTTTTATGTATTTTTCATAACACGAGTGTTAAACTTATTATCTTTCTTACCGAAGTTAAGATCTTTCTTGGCTTCTTTTTTAGCTTTCGTACCTACTTTGTAGGCTAGTTTTTCCCACGGAAACTCTTTCCACCCTTCTTCTCTCCATTCTCCGTTGTATTTTATTTTACCGTCTTTTCTTTCGTATTTCTTACCTCTCCAAGTAACAGCATCATCTGAATATCCTAATTCACCTTTTTCCATCCTAGCCATATGATCTCCTTCGTGAGCTACAACTTCTGCTTCTAATGGACTTCCTTTTTCAATATTCTTATTCACAAAGATAGTACCGTCGTTATTAGCTTCACCAGCTATACCGCTGTCTAGTTCTTTTCTTTGAATTTTAAACACCATGTTCTTGTGTTCTCCCGTGCCTTTTAATACCGATCTATTTAGTTTGAACGCCATATTATCTTTCTTTATCTTTTATCATATCATCTATAGATTTATTGAAAACCTTGTCAGTATATGTTTTATTATTATAGAATACACTTCTCTCAGAAGTGGGTAAATCCTCTTCACCTAGTAAAACTCTATATATTCTACTTATTAGTTGAGAACATCTGAATGATGTTTTAAATACCGAGTACTTTATTGTTGTTCTGTTTCTGTGTCTCCAGGTTTCTATCCAACCTGCTTTTTTAAGTTTCACCCAACGATTATTATCCCAACTCATTGTGTAGGTACCATCCTTAAAACCTTGTCGTGTAAATCTTCCTTTACAATCTAAATAAATTAATAATTCTAAATCTGCATCTGTTAACCCGTAAGTCTTACAGGCCCACTTTCGTGTGAGCCTGTAGTACTTAAGGATGTTCATTTCACGCAGATCCTGCGCGGTTAATCTCATTCAAGATTAAGCTACGTCAGCAGCTGTAATAGTAGTTGCGCCTAATCCAGAAACAATGTTTAACGTTGTATCAACATCGTCTGTAATAACAACAACTTCATTACTACGTTTGTGTACAAATTTAGCAAGCGCGTTTAATACGTCTTTTAATCTAGCGGTAGAAGTACCATCAGCACAAGCTATAGATACAGCTTGTTTGTTAGCACCCATAGTAGCACAAATTAAAGCGTCGTCAGCAGCATGCCAAGTTGTTTGAGACAAAGGTACAGCCATAGCTGCTTCAGCAGTGTCTTTAAACATAATCATAGTGTCCATAATTTTTGTTTTTTTTAATTAATAATTCGTTTTCGTTTTAAGTTTTAGGGTTTAGGTTTATGGTTTTGGTTAATCTATTAATACCACGTCCATTTGTTTTATAACATGGTAAAATTTGTCTTTATGCTGGATTCCGTGTCCAGCGTGTTTATCGTAGTGTATTATATCGTTCTCTTTAATTCCCTCAACGATATTCCCAATAGATATTACTTTTGCCTTTAAATACCTATTGTCTTCATCTGTTT
>Ga0208919_1000559_pt1 | contig 24606 bp, 27 predicted proteins | sample 4_EtaG_FD_184076 | JGI IMG/M metagenome (GOLD analysis project Ga0208919, IMG submission 184076) | Marine viral communities from the Subarctic Pacific Ocean - 4_ETSP_OMZ_AT15127 metaG (SPAdes) (version 3) | ecosystem: Environmental > Aquatic > Marine > Oceanic | place: Pacific Ocean | collected...
CCCCATGGTATTTGAACTCAATACCCGGAGTGATTCGTAGCACGCACGCGCAGAAACGTGGAAGCTCGATCGAACTCACCTGAACTATGAGCTTTTCACCCCATCGAGCGTTGCTGTCTGAGACTGGAGCAAGCTCCAAATTGAGCGAATTACCGTTGTCAGCTCGGGTTGCGACCTTTTGGACGGTACATGCGACTTGTGGGCGGAAGAATTTCAGCGCTTCTCCGAACTGACCGTCTGGGCTTGCTGGCTGCCTTTGCATTAGTTCGACACCAATTGGAGTTAACAGATTGAGGTCTTAAAAACCGTATGACACCAACCGGCGTCAATGGAGGTAGATTAATCCATTGGCGACGCAAATTGTTGGGGGTAAGCGCGAAAAAATGACCGCCACCTGGCTTACCTGCTCACCATCCTCTGTAACAATGATGCAGAACTCGAATAGCACGGTGTTTTCATGCTCAACAACATAATTATCTGGGTTACCCAGCTGGCGTGGTTATCGCTGTTTATTTTGGTGCCGGGCTTTATCCTCTATCTGGCAAATGAAGCCTGGTATTCGGCAATCGGTCGGCATTCGAGGAAAATTGAGCTTACGACTGGAATAGTCGGTACGCCTATCCATGAGCTATCCCACGCAGTAATGGTAAAACTATTCGGTATGCGGATAGTCGAAATGGCTTTGTACAAGCCTGACCCTCAGTCAAATTCCCTTGGCTATGTAAATTACTCGTATCAAACAGGGTCGCTAAAGCATGGGATCGGTCGATTCTTCGTCGGCATAGCGCCTTTAATTGGGGGCGGCCTGGCTGTGTATGGCTTGCTGTGGGTGACCGGGCTTCCTGTTCTCCATGACTATATGTATTTCATCGACGCAGGAGCGCTGCAGGCCTTTACCGCATGGGCGAAAGACTTGGTTATGGCCATCGACCGTCCCGCTGAGCTCATAGCGGTGCTCTTGGGTATCATGATAAGCACCCATGCAACTCCTAGTAAGTCTGACATGGCAGGATCTCTTTCCGGAGTCATAAGCGTTCTGCTTTTTTATCTTGCCTTTCGCTTCCTTACTGCTCTATTTCCTGGAATCGCGGCTCAGTATGTGTACCCCTATTTCAATCTGGAGTCGGGGGCGTTGTCACTTGCGGCACTCATCATTCAAATGGCGACACTTGGGGCACTGGCATCTGCCCTGTTTGCCCTTCTGGCCATTGGACTCGGAAGGCTTCGGTCACTTTCCAGCTAAAAACATGGATTCGGTTACCAATTCAGCACCCTCTTTTCGAAAATCTAGGCTGAAGCTCGGGATAATTTGGCCATAGTCGACGTAATTCGAAAGGCAGGGATTTCCAAATGATGACACCGCAGCACTATGTAGAAGCTATCTCAATTCCGATGCTCCCCAGAGTGCACAACCCTTGGGCCCAAATTTGCACCATGGAAACCAGCGTGACCGGGGCCGAAGATCGAAAAGAACGGCTGATCGCTCACCTGGACTGCAACCCAAAGCTCATTCTTGTCGGTAACTCAGCCCGATATGAAGAGTCACGATATACGGGCATTCCCTTCACATCTGAGCAGCAAATACTGGACGGCCTGGTACCGCGTGTAAAACTGCCCAAAGGTGTAAACCGGCTTTCAAAGCGCGGTGAGCCACATCGAGACAAAACTGCGGAAATTGTCTGGAAGGCACTTTATGAGCATGGTTTGGCTACAAGCACAATTCTGTGCAATGCCGTGCCATGGCACCCGGAAGGTGAACGCGGTGCAAGCTCAGACCGACTTCCAACACATCGCGAGATCAAGCTTGGCAGGATCTATTTACAGTCGCTGATCGACATGCATCCCAATGTGCCCGTCGCTGCAGTGGGCATGGTGGCTGAGAGAGCGCTGCAGGATCTTGGCGTCCATTACAACGGACTAAAAGATCCGGATATTTTTGGTTATGACGCGTTCCGTACCTCTATGGACAACCTACTGGTGTGACTTGCATTTTCCTGCGGCATGTCATGATCAACGCGACTTAAACATGAGCCTCGGGATTCATGAACCAAAAACGGAAGCTGTCCCGAAGCGCTGATAAAACTGAATGACACCTATCACCTCTGAAAGGGTTCAGAAATGGACAAGCAGGCAACAGTAGCTCGATTGCTTGAGCAATACGCCGGAAAAACCCCCCAGAAAGTCATCGCGTTGACCTATGGCAACGGCATTAGCGTGATACCAGAAGATCTGACGGGCATGACATGCCGCTATGCACGCCTTGGCAAAGGGTTAACAAGGGATCTTTCAGACCTGAAGACAGCTGATTGTGGAATCATCGACATTCCGAAATGCGACGACGAAACAAAGGTCGCTCTGAAAGACTTTTTGGAGTCGATCCAGGCCAACAAGGATTACCTGATCGTGACAGAGGCAACAGACATGCTCGGCTCCGAGCTGGTGTCCGTTCTTGATGGCTTCCGCCCTCGCCTAATTGTCACATCGAACCGACTCAATAAATGCGCCTAACCTGAGGATGCAAATGCAAGGCATCAGATTTCGTAAATACATCCGCAACGATTACTTTGATATCGCTTTGTTCGCCGCAGACCTTGCTTATTCAATTAAAGCAGATGGTTGCGAGAGCATGACGCCCCAGCTGATCGAGGAATGTTTTGAAACAGCGCAAGTGTTGGGGTGGGCTGAGGACGGTGTTAGATATGACATGAACACTCTGGATGGATGTTTTGGGCTCTACTCACATGCCATGGGGCTGATCGGTTCAAAGGTGTATACAGCAGATGAGCGTTTCCCGTCCCAGTTCTTCCAAGACGACATCTGGATTAATGAGAACTGGCCAACGGTAGAGCCAGTGATCAACCATCTCAATTCCCAGATCGTGGAGGGTCTCACACACTCTGAAGCGCTTGATCCTACCCCTCCTGGTGTCGGACATGATAATGACTGGGAAAGGGTTCAAAGCTTTATAGATCAAGCCCTTGATAATGAATACCGTGCCACTGGAAACTGTGCACCGGTATTTCGAATTCACTAAAACTCTCCCATCAGGCCCTCCGACTTTGGAGGGCTTGCACTTTCAATAGTCGTGAGAGACTAGCAATAGATGAAATAACTAAGGAGCTCAATGCCATGAACTTACGCCGCAAAACCCAGCTGTTAGCTGCGGTCGTCATGTCTGCCTTGATGGTTGGATGCGCCAGCCAGCCAAAATCTCAGGCCTACATGCTCAACGAATCGCTTGGCGGGCATACTATTCAAGATGAAGCCAGCAACGAGGACCATCAACGCAGCTCCCCAATCATTAAGCATGGGATCTTGATTGCAGGTGCCAATTATCAGAGCACAGCTGGCCTCGGCCTGACCAACTTCAGCTACGAAGGCCTAACAACCTCACTGATTACCGCGATGCTGGACATTGCCGTTCCCAAAACCTACGAGAAAACCTGGGTAGTTGGACGGCTTGAAAAGACAGCAGAGCAGAGTGGACGGGAGCTTCATGCAGATCTGTTTGATCAGTACCTGTTGGCCGCGAAGAAAGTTCTCGATGAAAGTGGGCTCAAGTACGAGACGTTCCAACTCGAAAATACAGTAAACCGGGGGCCGGATATCCCCCTCGACGAAACTTATGAGCATGAAGTCTTTATCATTGATGCACCGGACTACAACTGCAATGTGACGACCGACGACGCCGGAAAGCGTGACAGCACTTGCGCCATGATTGTTCGCACTGGCGGCCTTGAAACGGAGATCGCGCCCATGGGACATGAGCTGGCGGGCCAAGAGGTTTGGCGGATCGATAGCGGGATGGCGCACCAGTTCAAGTTCATCATGATGGACGAGGGCTTCCTTCCCGTCATGGAGATGCATCAGATGATTTCTGAGCAGCTTCCGACCTGGGCTTACATGTTCATCCCGGATGCAGAGGCCTATCCCGTTCTCAACGTAGAGGGTGAAGCAAAGGGCTACCCCTACTTTCTGAACCAGGGCCAGGAGCTGCACTTCGTAACACCAAAGACTGCTGAAAACTAAACCACTCAAACAGACTCTAGCCGGGGGGCCTTGCCCCTCGCAGCCCTTCGGACTTCAAGGATCAATATGACGCTGTTCAGACGACTGAGCCTCAGCTCGATTGCCATATTCCTATGCTTCGCTTCTGGGATGGCTTCTGCCTGGGAAAAAGAACTCGCTGTTGAGTATGCCCTTGGTGATGCAGACAGCCGAATAACGGCTAGAGAAGCAGCCTACGAGGCTTTAAAGGTAGAGGCTGCTAAATCAGCCAAAACGTATGTTCAAACCACTCAAACACTCAAAGACGAGGAGCTGACTGAATCGATCCAAGTCCTTGGTGCTTCGATGATTGAGCTTACTGGCACGACGGAAAAGTTCGTTGGAAACAAAGGACGTAATGGTGCGCTTGTCGTCACAGGTACAGCAAGTATTGATGAGAGCGAGCTGGCGCGTCGTGTCCAGCAAATCCAGAGCAATCAAGAAAAAGCCGAGTCTATGAAGGCGTTGACCGCCGAAAATCGCAGGTTGCGCGAAAAGCTTGAGTCACTCCGACTGAATCTGGATGAAAGGCGGATCTCCGCAGAACAGTTGCCAAGGATTCTGGAGCGGCAAAATGAGACGCGGCAGCTGCTTGAGGCCGTAGGACGGCAAATCAATGAGGTATTTGAGCGAGGTACCCTGATTGAACTAGCAGGAGCAAATCAACAGGTTCTGGACGACCTCAAAGACCTGCTGCGCAGAAAGTTCATCGACAAAATAACCGATGCGACTTATCAAGCATCAATAGAAAAAGTGCAAAAGAATGGCTCTGAATACGATGTGTTTGTGGATCTGGAGTGGTCGTTGAAGCGAGACATTGATTTCTATGTGCTTAACAAGATCGTGGATACACGGGTACGCGATGATTATCTTCAAATTGAAGCCTTCAGCAATCGTGATAATCGTGGCCCAAGCCCCCATTCACAGGACATTCAGGAGTGGCTCTACGGCTTCGAGATTGTCCTGAATGTGACTGTAGGAAATGTATCAAGAGTTATCCCGATACTGTTCGCCAAAAATGATTTCGGTGCTGTTCATTGCTACAGCGAATGGGATGACGGTGGTTCGGAAGTGTCTATTTCGGAGGGTTCTCTCTGCCTCCCGCGTACCTCTGAGAATGTCCGTCTTTATGGAAATGAAGGCAACGAACTCCCTTTAAAATTTACTTTGTCGGAACAGCAAGCACAGGCAGCGACTGGGGTGACCATTGATGTGGTTACAAGGAAACCAACAGAAGGTGCACTGGCACCGGTTGAATGAGGTGGTTGGGTGAAGACTAGAAAAGCTCTGGGCGTTATCTATTTGGTTGCAACTTGCTCTGCAATTGTCGGGACACTGTGGGCTGAAGATAACTGCACCACCCTGCCCCCAGACGCGAGCACCAAGCAGGTAGAGATTGAGAAGATCAAGCTGCTTGCTGAGCACACCCAAGATCGGGTCGAGATTAACGGTATCACCAGGCTGGAAAACAACGATTTTGATGAGGAGATCGAGCGCCGTGCATACGGATACTCAGAGGCTGGCCAAGTTTTCGTAACTAGGTCAGAGGATCAAATCCGAGTTTGTTTGCGATAGGACGTAGATAGAGGAGCAGAAAGGCATGAAGACAATCGCGACATTGATCGTTGGTGTGGCTCTGGGATTCGCTGTCATTGGTCAAAACCCAGATCTAGTCCCAGTAGCCCAGCAAGTTGCTGAGGTGATTCAAAGCTGGATGAGTCAATGAACAGGATCTCGCTTACCTCTCCGGTCACCTTGATCGTTGTGACATTTGCGATGTTGCTGGCTGGAATGCTGCTGAATGTCCTGGTGATCAAATTTGGCCCCACGAACTATGGGCTCTCAGCTTTAATTTATGGCCCCTACTCAAGTGGCGCAGGGGCAAGCGGATTCATGTTGCTGGGGTTGGCAATCTACTTTGGGGCTTGCGAGCGCTGGATCAAGAGCTCAACTCTAATGATTGTTGGTGCTGCCCTACTCTACTTCAGTTACGGGATCTCTCTGGAGATGGCCACAGCAGCTCGTGCTGATCAGATCCCATCTATGGTTGCAGAAGGTTTTGGCTGCTTCCCAGAACATCTAACTGAAGCGCTGCAGGACTTGGATATCGAATTAAAAGACTCAGTGAAGCTTTGTTCGGAGACCTAGTACATGCCAAACATCAAAAGTCACATCCCAAGCGAAGTACGAGATCTTCTCGCCGAATCACGCTACGGAATTTCCTTCCCCTGCTCTTCCGGATGTCAGATGAGATTCATCGAGAATGGGGACAATCATGGCGGCTTTTATTCTTATCGCCAATGGGGCGGCGTTCGACCAGCTGTCGAAGCTGCCATCTCGCGCAATCAGCAATTACGGGCTCTTTTTGGACGCAATAAAACTGGTCGTCCCAGAATTCGGCAGCGCGTTGAAGCCAGTTCGAATACTGGTGTGCTGGGAGTTTACAAGAACTCATATCTGGACAAGCGCCGGGGGCTGACTTACACCCGCTATATGGCTTCCTGGACGGAGCATGGAAAACCCAAAACGCGAGGCTTCCACCTGGTTGCAGATGCTTCGGCTGATCAGCACTTCCATGCCTTGAGGACTGCGATCGCTTTTCGCCATGCGTGGGAGCAAGATGGGGATGGTTTCGACCCGTCCCGATTTAGCCTTTGGAAATCCAAAAGGCTTTACGAATCGGGAGATCCCCAACTGCCAGCAGATTTTTGGGATTAGCGGAAATGGGTCAAGAGAAATTAAGCGACGACGTTCTCGATGACATTGATCTCCTGCTCGACCAGGTTGATGAGTTGTCCAAGCTGGATTGCAACGCTACGACAGATCTCATCTCCTATGAGCTTGAGCGTGAGAACATTCCTCATAGAAGAATGTGTGGTTCTGTTGTTCAGTCGAGATCTGGAGAAACAGTGTTTCCGCATTGTTGGATCGAATTGGCTTCAGGCGAAATCCTCGATGTACGACTGCAGAAGTATTTCCCTTACACTGAAGACGCTCCGCACGGTAGATTTCTGGCGAGCGGAATCTACTCATACCGAGGGGCGGTTGCGATCGATGCTCGAATTCCTGAGCCGCTCATCAATGAAATGGCAGCTTGAGAAGCAACCCTCCAACCGTTATTCGCATGCGAATAATTTCTCCGAAGTGTTCAGTTGCTCATTTTCTTGAGCCTGGTTAACGCCGTTATTCGCATGCGAATAATCCATTGCCTGTACACAGCAATCTAGCCCTCGGAATTCGACAACCTCATCTCAGCCGGTTTCTGGCAGTTTGGTAAAAAATTAGGCAGCTACCTCAAGCCTTGAACTCCCCTCGATCGGTAATCTCTTAATCAAAGAACTCTGGAGGTAACAATGTCAGTTCATGAGCTTACCGACACATTTGATGAGTCACAGGCATACATCCGCGAAGACCTAACTGAAGCTCTCATTAGAGCAACCGATGATCTTTACGCAGGAGACCGTAGGCTGCATTGCCGCCGCAAATTCGCGGGCTCAAAAATGCTTGTCCGGAAATACGATGGTATTCAGGGCCTGTGGGAAGAAGTATTTCCTGATGATTTCTCACGCGGCGGTACCCTCATCAATACCGATAAGAAATTCTCACGCGGAACCAGGCTCTGGATCAGCATTCGCCCGGACAAATCACTAACCCATCTGGAACCGTTCCTGATTGCTGGCGAAGTTCGCCATGTAACTCAGATTGGAGACAAGCATCGAACAGGAATCCAGTTCCGTCCTGAGCTGGTCAAAGACCTCCGAAGATTTCATACAGAGAGAGCACTGGAAAGCTTTGAGCAATTCCTGGCTGTAATTGAGGGTGCAAGCAAATGAAGTGTTGCGGTGCGTTGAGGGCAAGATAATGAAACTATACCTTTGTGAAAAACCTTCCCAAGCAAAAGACCTGGCAACAGTTCTTGGAATACTAAAACGGTCAGATGGCTTTATTGAGTGCCAAGGTGGTCAGACGGTCACCTGGGCATTCGGACATCTCGCTGAACAGTTTATGCCTGATGACTACGATGAATCTTTGAAAAGATGGGATCTGGAGCCTCTGCCAATCATCCCAAAGCCATGGAAGATGAAGGTGAAAAAGTCAGGGGCAAAGCAGTTCAAGGTTATTAAGGGTCTTATAGCTAAGGCTGACAGCGTTTGCATATCGACCGACTATGAGCGCGAAGGAGAACTCATTGCCAGAGAGTTGATGGCACTGTGTAAATTCAACGGTCCGGTAACAAGGTTGAAGCTTACTGCGCTTGATGACACATCAATTCGCAAGGCACTGGCTAGCCCTCTACAAGGTCGAGAAACCGAGCCTCTCTATTATGCCGGCATGTCCAGAGCGCGAGCTGATTGGTTAGTGGGTATGAATTTGTCACGACTGTATACACTCCTGGGGAGAGCTGCAGGCGGGGAGCTAACACTTCATGTTGGTCGGGTGGTCACGCCGACAGTCGCGCTTGTGTACCAGCGCGACAAAGCCATCGAAGAATTCGTGCCGTCGCCATTTTACGAGGTGACTGCGAACATCCTGGTCCAGAGAGGACACTTCACTGCCAAGTGGGTTTGTCCGGACGACATGGCCGATTCCGAGGGCCGATGTGTCAATAAGGGATACGCTCAACAGATAGCGCAAGCGGTTCAAGGGGCGCAGGGCAGAATTGCCAAGGTTACCCAGAAACAACGTAAGGAGAGCGCTCCGCTCCCATTCGATCTCACGAGCCTTCAGCAATACGCGGCAAAGCGTTGGGGGTACACGGCTCAGGAAGTCCTCGATATCGCTCAATCACTTTATGAGACTCACAAGCTCACTTCGTATCCGCGAACCGATTCAAGATATCTCCCTGATTCCCAGCATCCAGATGTTCCCGGCATTTTGCAGAGTCTCAGCAGAACCGATCCTGACTTTGCAGGCGTCTGTGCGGGGGCGGATGCAAACGCGAAGGGTAGAGTATTCAACGATTCGAAGGTAACCGCTCACCACGCAATAATCCCAACCCAGAAAGTAGGGGATTTGTCTCAGCTCAATGAGAGAGAAAAGCAGGTCTACGACGCAGTACGTCGTTTTTATGTTGCGCAGTTTTATGAGCCTTACCAGTTCGAATCAACCGATGTGATCGCTCATATCGGTGGCAATTCACAGCAAGCTCCTCAGCAGTTCGTAGCTAAAGGGAAGGTTCCCCTGGCAATGGGCTGGCGGGTTCTGTTTCAGGCCCAAGACGAACACGACCCAAAGGATGAGTCAGAGGAGAAGGAAGAGAACAACACACTGCCTGCAATGTCAGAAGGTGAGGGCGCACAGGCTAGAACATCCAACTTCCACGAAAAGATGACCAGACCAGCTCCTCATTTTACGGAGGCGACGTTACTGGCTGCGATGGAAAACATCGCTCGATTTGTGCCAGAACCACAGTTCAAGCGGGTATTGAAGGAAACTTCGGGTATCGGTACGCCGGCAACACGAGCGGGCATCATCGAAGGTGCGATCCAGAAAGGATATATGAAACGGGAGAAGCGAACCCTGCGATCAACGCCTAAAGCCGCAGCTCTGATTAGCTTCGTACCAAAGGTCGTTGCGAGTCCTGGAATGACAGCGGCGTGGGAACAGGAACTGGAAAAGATCGCGGCTGGAGAACAGACCATGACTAATTTCCTTTCCGAGCTGGAGCGCTGGTTAAGCAAAATGATTGAGAAGGTGAAGGCCAGCGGTATCGCCGATAACCCTGAAATCAAAGCTGCGCTGGCGGCTGAGAAAGGACCAACCTATGACTGCCCGTCGTGTGGCTCAGAGATGCGCAAGAGAAAGGGGCAGTATGGCGATTTCTGGGGCTGCACTTCTCGCAGTTGCAACAAAACGTTCGACAACTATCGCAATAAACCTGATTTCGATGGGAAAAAGAAGAAAACGAAGTATAAGAAGAAGACAGCAGGAAAGAGCGCTTCTGCTGCATGATGCGGTCAGATGAGGCATGGACCCGGCTCTGCCGGGTTTTTTATTGAAGGCATATTTAGGCAGAGTCAGAATTCGCAGTTGCCCGAATTTATGGAGATCTGCTTGCCCTGGACACAACCGGAATCCTGAACACTGTGAACCTGAGTTTTCTCGGAAAACTGGAACTCCGGGAACCAGTCATCTGCCGGTGCCTGTTTCCCTGCTTCTCGCATCAAGTTTTGTCCACTATTTGTGAGTTCATCGAAGTATTGATGGGCCGAGCCAGAATCAACCTCAGCAGAAAGAGAGCCAGTAGCATTGCGCGCTGAATCTTTGAGGCCTTCCCAGCTACTTCCATCTAGCACGCTAAGGAGATCTGAGGACTCTTCCGCTTTATCAGAGCTGTTGTCTCCAAGAAGGACGCCAGCGATGAAAGACATATCATTCGATAGAAGCCAATGCTTCATCGCATTTTGCTGGCCCTCAGGCAATATGGTCTTCATCGCAATCGGCGTGAGCATGGACACTGCAACGAACAGGAGCGCTAATCTAATCATTTGAGCCTCTTTAACCAGATTTTATACTCGAATTATCTGATACGTGGGGCAGGGGAGGGCGCAAGAGGCTGCTGTTTTATTGCTTCAGACGTAAAAAAACCTCCCAACGGGAGGTTCTTCAACGTGACACAGTGGTAATTGTGGGAAGGCTGGCTTCGTGTCCCAATGAGCAAACCTTTAATCTGACCCAGTATTCAGATAAACGACGTTGCCAGAGCGCTCTCTCTCACTGTTGGAGTTGTAAGCCTCTCCCATGGGGCGGTCTCCATCGCTCGGCTTAGCTCCGATGGACTGCCGCATGATGTTCCAAGTTTTCAGCAGCTTGTCTTTCTCAGCTTTGGTGAGTCGCTGTCTGGGATTCCCAGATAGCTCGATGGCCATTTCGTCAGCGATGCTGACTAGATCATTGAGCAATTTATCGCGCATCATTAAACCTTTAGGGGCGTTGCGATCCTGGAACAATCCAAAACAACTCAGGTAATCGCTGAAAGTTATAAGTATGAACTTGGATTCAGTTTTTTAAAGATAGAACAAAACCAGCTCACTTTCTAGCCAACCAAGAGGTACTTTCAGTTACGAAGTACATGTGTACGGCAAAATAACCTGGTAAAACAACGTGATAGCCTTAAACCAATCTTTAGCAACCACTCAACTATTACACGGTATTTGACCGAAAGTGATACGCCTTTGGCAAATTAAATGATGCTAATGGTGTCATAGATAAATTTCGCATGCGAAATTGATCCACTACCCACGCCCTTATCAGTCACAGTGTCAGACATTCATCTGGGGTTCCTGGATCTCGTTATTCGCATGCGAATAAAAAATCCGCCTTTAAAGGACGCCGGTAGTGGACATAGGATGTATCTTTAGATATTGTCCAGTTACGGAGCCATTACAGGACTAAAGGACACTTCATGTCAGCAACACAGACCTCAAATGCGAAATGCCCGGTCATTTCAATCGCGAACATGAAAGGCGGAGTGGGCAAGAGCACCATAGTCATCCAAGCAACGTTCGCTTATTCATCTGAAAAGTATCGTTTCCCGGACGACAGGAAGATCCTGGTCGTGGATATGGACCCCCAAGGCAATAGCAGCACTCGCCTGATGCGTAGAACGGATCTGACGCAGTTGGAAGGTACACGGACATACGAGCTGTTTAGTGAGAATCTTGATGAGATCAAGCCGGCAAGAACACCATGCGGAGCTGACCTGATCTTTTCCCTGCAAAATGATGGCAAGCTCGATGATATCGAGCTTCAACCAATGGATATATTTCTGAATCCAATTAAGCACATTGCGGATTTGGCCAACTCTGGCCGTTATGCGGCCATTATTCTCGACTGCCCTCCCAGTAGATCCCGGAAGTTCACGGCAGCACTTAGTTGCGCTACAGATGTCATAGTACCGGTTGAAGTCAGCGGTTTTGCAACTGACGCATTGAGCGGCATCATGGAAAGCATTGAGATAGCCTCTGAGGTCAATCCAGCTGTCCAGTTAACGGGCGTTGTGATCAACAAGTTCAACTCCAGATCTAAGCGTCACAAACAAGAGCGGGACACCCTGATCAGTGTCCTGGGAGATAAGGTTTTTGAGCAGCCCCTGGTGAATAGAGCGCCGGTTGACGAGGCCAATGCCGAAGGGATTCCTGTGAGCAAAATCACCAGTGGAGCTGGTCGTGCTGCGTCAAAGGAAGTGGAGAAGATCTGTAACGAAATCGCGCAGCGCTGCGGTATTGAAATTCTGAAGGGCAAAAAGCCGAAGAGCAGCCCAGCTAAAGCGAAGAGAGATTGAAAAAATGGAAAATACGTCACTCACCAATCTGACAGCTTTCTCAGATCGCGCTAAGCAACGCCGGCAGGAAGAAGCCGATCGTCAAGAAGTCGAGCAGCTGATCAAAAGCGGTAAGACGATCCTGACCGTCCACTGGTCAGAGGTTTACTCGAACCCGCAAGTTCGTAAACAGTTTGACGATATCCCAGAGCTGGCTGAGTCCATTAAGGACAACGGCCAGGAGTCTCCAATTCGGGTCAGGCCCAAGGATGGCAATGGGTACTGCATCCGCAGGGGAGAAAGGCGCTGGAGGGCTTGTCAGCTCAACGATTCGACCATCGATATCATTATTGACGATCGTAACCTTGATGATCCTGGCTACGAAATCGCAATGCAGCTGATTGAAAACGTCCAGCGAGACAACCTGACTCCAATGGAGACAGCTAACGGTCTTGCCGCTCTGATGGAGCACGGTCGTACTCAGGTGGATCTTGCCAAAGAAATTGGCATGTCGCAGTCCAAGATTTCGAAGTACCTGACGCTTCTGAAAGCGCCTCAGTGCGCTCAGGATCTTCTTGAATTGAAATACACCACCGACCTCGAACTGGTGGGCATTCTCAGAAAAATTCATGAAATCGATCCCGCACGCTGCGAGCAGATGTGCGCCACCATCATGGAAGATGGGATGTCCCGGAGTTTCGCCACCGGCATCCTACGTGGTCTCAAGCAGGAAAAAAGCGACATCGATCGTGCTGACGCTAATCCCAAAGGTGGGAATCCGAAGCTCGATGATCCTGGCTCACTGGCCGAGGAACAGCACAAGCAGGAGCTTGATGAGTCAGGCTTGAATGAGAGCGGGCTCGAATTACCCCCTGAGCCTGATCCGGAGCCGGCGAAGTCATCGGCTAAAGCACCAGCGCCTCAAGATCCGCATGGCAAGCAAGAAGCAGCATTGCTTAACGCTGATGGTTTCTATGAGCGCAGGCCTGAGGACGCGATTTTGCTGTGTGAGGTCGATCATAATGGCGAGAAGCGTAAGGGTGTTCTGCAACTGAACCTGTTAGCGGCTGAAGATGATGAGGTTGTGATACGGCTTTCTGGTGAAAACGGTGAAGATGAATTGGTTGCTTTCAAAGCTGATGCCGTAAAGCTGGTTGGGTACAAGCAGTAAGTGTGGAGAGATTCCCTGTTACAAGACGTAATCAGGAGGTAAAAGCCTGTTTACGTCTCTGGGGAGGCCTCCAGCCTTATCAAGTGTGGAGAAATTACCTGTTAGACCTGATCAAGCGGGTTTTGATGGCGAAAATATCGCCAAATAACAACTGGATACAGTAGTGTCCAGCTCAGAATTTCCGGTTTGCTGCGTCCGTATCGGCCAGATCGCGGCACTTAACATGTGAGAAACAGGCGATTTCTCCACAGTTTCCGGGAAGGGCATAGCCAACAGGCAATCTCTCCACCGATATAGAAAACGGCAGGAAAAACAATGGAGTACGGAACAGGTTTTTTCTCCACACTAACAGGCTTTTTCTCCACCGTTATCAGGCAATTTCTCCACCGCTATCAGGCAATTTCTCCACACTTGGCAGGCAATCTCTCCACCGCTTTCAGGCAAAATCTCCACACTTGGCAGGCAATCTCTCCACCGATAGGCCTGCAACATGTTGATTTTAATAGAGTGCGAACAAGCGTGGATGGACCCGAAAAGAGTAAAGTAGTAAAGGTAAAAGATTAAAAGGGATGAGGTTCTCTTGAAAGACGAATCAAAAAAGACACAAAGCAAAGCCCGGCTGGTTGTTCAGAAGTCGAACGAATTGATCACCGCTCAGTACCGTTTACCACTGGTACAGCAGAGACTGTTGTTGCTTCTGATATCCCAGATCGAACCGAAAAAAGCGATCACTGCCGACGATTGGTTCTATGTCGACGTGGAGCTTTACGCAGAGGTGTTTGATCTCGACATCAACGGTGCCTACAAGTCCGTTGGTAAGGCCGTTCATGACCTGGCTGAGCAGTGGGCTTTACTGGAAGACAACGAGGGCCAGCGCACCGAGGTTCGTTGGATCGGAGCAAAACGCTATTTGAAGCGTTCTGGTCGGGTCGGCGTGAAGTTCAACAGCGATATGATCCCGTACATAAGCGATCTCCATGGCCGTTTTACGCAATACGAGCTTAGACACATCGGGCAAATGAAGAGTGCCTGGGGCATCCCGTTCTATGAAATGCTGTCTCGGTGGCGAAACAAAACCATGCAGTATTTTCCTCTCGAAGCACTTCGCGAGAAGTTCATGCTTCAGGAAAAATACCCCAGTTGGCGTGATTTTAAGCGGTTCGTTATTGAGTACGCTATGACCGACCTGAATACGCCAAAGAGCGAGTTCGACGTTGATTGGGAGCCGGTATACGGCGGCAACAAAGTGATTGGTATCAACGTTTTTTACAAGCCCAAGCAAGCCGTACTGGCAGAGCGACAGAAAATTGAGTCGGAAAAGAAGGCTAAGCGCAAATCGAAGCCGGCAAAAGCTGCACCTGAAAACAATCGATCCAAGGAAGAGCAGGAATGGAAGAAGTACGGGTACTTGCTTGAGGGTGAGTGGAAGAACGCTCTGCGTTTGAGCAAAGAGATCGACTTCGACATAACCAGTTACGAGGAATACCAGATGGCCGTGGAGAAAGAAAAACGGACTTCGAAAAAGAAAAAGAGCACTGGTCAGAAGACGCTTTTCTGAAGAGGGGTACAAAAAACAGCATCCTCTTCGCCTTTTCCCAAGTCCGCGCTTTGTAAGATTTCCTGAAATAAACCCATTCAGGAAACAGCGTGTGACTGATACAACCCCGAGAACCGCAGACGAACGCCTTCATGACATGCTTGAAGCGTTTATGCGCGAACACCGCTCAGACAAGCGTAAATCCTTCATTCTTCGTCTTCTGATGTGGACCTATCTTATTGGTTCAACCATCGCATTTGTCATCTTCCTGAACTCTGGGAAAGAATCTCAAGTCACTGAAGAAGCAGCTCATATCGCGAAGGTCGATGTCATTGGACAAATCAAGCGAAAGGGTGGGGTGGCTGCATATCCGACTATCGAGGCGCTCGAAAAAGCATTTGAGACTGAGACTGCTGAAGCGATAATTCTCGATATGGATAGCCCTGGCGGCTCTGCAGCACAGTCAGACCTTGTTTATCGAGAATTGCTGAGGCTCCGGCAGGAGCACCCGGAAAAGCCCGTGTACGCGGTTGTGGGCGACGTGTGTGCGAGCGGCTGCTATTACATTGCCAGTGCTGCTGACGAAATCATCGTGAATCGCACCTCGATGATCGGATCGATCGGCGTCAGGATGGATGGTTTTGATTTCACCGGGCTGATGGACAAGGTAGGCGTCCAGCGCCGGGTTCTATCAGCTGGCAAGAACAAGGTGCTCACAGACCCGTTCCTGGATATGGACCCTGAGGTCAAAGCTCACCTGGAGCAGAATGTGCTGGCGGAAACGCACAAAGTCTTTATTGATGCGGTCAAGAAGGGTAGGGGAGATCGTCTGATCTCGGATGACGAAGTGTTTACCGGACTGGTCTGGCTTGGCGAGCAAGCAATTGAAAAAGGACTGGCAGATAGTCTCGGGAGTGTTCAGACAGTGGTCCGCAACATGGGCGACGATATCGAGGCAATTAACTACACAAACAGACCGGTTAGATTGATGGACTGGATCACTGGCCGCGCTGTGGAAGTGATTTCCAGTGTCGTGTCAGACGTAAAGCACCCGCAGTTGGAGTTTTAATCCGCAACCTGCGTTTTTGCCGGCTCACGAGGCCGGCTTTTTTTTGCCTGAAATTCTGGGGCATGGTTTGTTAAGACGAAAAAAAGCCTGCTTCGAGAGCAGGCTTACCGGGAGATCGTCTTTTAGTCGCCGCACTCAATAGTTTCGTCATGCTCCTGGATAATGAACCTATCTTTATTCGACAGTTCGGAGCCTTCACAGTGGCGATCTTTGATTGCATCTGTCAGCGTGAGATCCGGCATCGTGCAGTCAGCCTTCACCGAATTAGGGATCTGCTCGATCGAAGAGGAAAGCATCTGGCCCCAGTCGTTGTCTGTCATCTCTGCTCCGCCTGAACAGAGCCGGCCCCAAAGCTCAAGGTCATAGTGGCTGAGATGCGCTTTCGTGTCTTTGGCTTGGATGCTTGCGAGCGTCACCATGGCTTTTTTCAGCTTGTCGGCAACCGCTATTTTATCGCCCTCGGACTTGCTCTTCTCAAGCTGATCGATAGCTTCGTTTAGCTCCTCGCGCTGTTTTTCACTGAAACTGCCCGAGTCCGCCAATTCCTTTGCCTGGTTGCTCAAACTTTCAATATCAGCGGATCTGCGTTCATCGGCCATAACGTGGATCGTATCGGGCTGCAGAACTGCGGCACCGCCCAAGCCCTGGTTACCGTATTCGGTGGTCGCAATGCTGTGGATGTAACGCCGGTTGTCTTCTTCGAAAATAAGGGTTCGCTCTGTGATAACGGTCGGAACTTTGTCGTTGCTGGAACAACCAGACAAAACGACGGCACCAACCAGTGCACTCAACAGTTTTTTCTTCATGGGAAAAGCTCCACTGATCAAACGATGAGACCAGTCTAAGGAACTGTTTTCGTGAAAAGTCGCGAAAGGAGGCTAAAAAACGACGCTTACTTGCCCCGAATGCCTTTGCATCTCTGAAAAACTATGTCCAGTCCAACCAATAGTGATGCGAAAGCGATGCTTACGAGAATTCTGAGCAAGTTCAAGGGTGGCGTTCATGCCACAAAAGATGATGGGACTCTGGATCTGCCTCCAGTCGAAACCTGCTCGCTTGAGTTATTGAAGCGGTCTGATGAGCAGGTTCCCAAGACCTGGAAGAACATTGATGTGTACCCGCCCGTCGCCAAAGCAATACCAGCGGAGCCGCTGGATGGGATTCTTTATCGAAATCGCCAGCGGATTCTGGATATCAACGAGGCCCTGGGGTTGAGCGATGACGATTTCGACACTTTGCTCATGCCAATCATCCGGAACTTTGCCAGTTTTGTGCATCTGTTACCCAGCTCTGAAAGCCATCACCACCGGGGAGCTGGCGGAGCGCTGCGTCATTCCCTTGAGGTTGCCTTCTGGTCTGCTCGGGCAGCGGAAGACATCATATTCTGCCGCAACTCTGACCCTTCAGAACGCCGGAAAATAGAACCGCTCTGGCGCGTAGCAACCTGTGTTGCCGGACTTCTGCATGACGCTGGAAAACCCATTGCTGACGTGACCGTCACCGATGAGCAAGGTGAGATCTGGCACCCACTCCAGCAGCCCTTGTACGAGTACCTTAGGGCCAAAAAGCGCCAAGGCTATTACATATCCTGGAGGGGAGGGCGCTACAAGCGACATGAGGCGTTTACCCAGAGGGCTTTTGACAAGATCGTTCCATCAGCCTTCGTCTCACACCTTATGGCACATGATCCAAACATCATGTTTGCGATCAACGATGCCTTTTACACGCTCGATGACTCCAACCATATCGCCAAGATCGTGAATTGGGCTGATCAGGAGTCAGTTCGCCGAGACGCGATGGAGGACGTTGAGCGTCGAACTGGTGGTGACTTTGACTATGGCCTACCTGTCCACCGGCACGTTTTCAATTCAATGCGACGCTTGCTCCAAGCCGGGAAGTGGACCATCAACGAACCTGGGGCAAAGGTTTGGCATGGCGATGAAGGCACATTTGTTGTCTTTAAGCATGGTCTTACTGAAATCATCAGCGACATCAAGAAGGAAGTTGGGGTAACGATCCGTAATGATTCCGACGGTTTGGTAGACGAATTTATCCAGCGTGGACTTGTGCGTCCGCGTTATGTTCCGGGTGGTGAGCCGCAAAGCGACGATGAGTTGGGTGAGTATTACCTCTATTGGGTAATCACACCGAAAATCCTGGAGACTTCTGGCGGCGGTGAGCCCGTGAAGCTGACAGCAATAAAGATCGACAGCGCTGATCGTCTTTTCAGGAATGAAGTACCTGCAGCTGCAGATATCCGCGTGTGGTCAACCGAAGAGCTAGGTGGTGGTTTGCAGCCTGAGTTTGGTTCAAGCCGCTCCATCGAAACAGTTGGCGGTGATGGTGTGAACATGGAGACCGGTGAGGTCGTCGCACCTGGTCAACCAACAGCTACTGACAACTCTGACCCAGAAAAAGCTGAAGGCGGGGCGCAGCCTGGAAGTGTTGAACACGCTGCATCCCCCAATTCATCCTCTGATTTGACTCCCCAGAACACCCCAGCACTCGAAGATCCGGAAGAGATGCCTTTTGGCAACCCCGGTAATGCGTCACCTGTGGAAGACGCCGGAAACTCTGAGTCACCGGAGAACAATCCTAAACAGTCACTGTTGCACAGGGCAAAGGCAGGCTTTGGCGGACAAAAGGCACAGCCCAAGAAACAGAAGGTTGAGAATGCCCCAGCGCCAAAAATTGAGCCAGAACAGGAGGAAGGAGGCTCAGACTCATCACCCAAGGATGTGAGTTCTCTGCTTTCAAGCATTGACGACGAAATGGAATTACCGTTTGGGCTTTCAGCGCAAAGCGAGGAACCAGATGAACAAAAGGAATCCAGCCCAACAACTCAGGGCGATTCGTCGGCAGAAGAGTCACTAGATCAGCAGCATGAGAGCAAACCGGAATCACTACAAAGCACGCCGCCAGTGCCCGCAGATTCTCAAGACGTGGCGGAGCATGTTCCTACCAAACAGGCAAAGAAGCCCGGTCCTGACAAACCGGCTGCGGGTGAGAAAGAGGTTGTTGAAGACACTGGTTCGCCGGCACAGAAAAATCAAAGTAAACGGCCAGCGAAGAAGCCTGCAAATGCTCAGGCTGCCCTCAACCCATTGCTGGGCAAGCGAAACAGCTCTCCCCAGAAAGAAACGGCTACAAAGTCAGCGCCCGTTAAGAAAATGGGCAAGTACAAGGATATCTCAAAGAAATCCTCGGAGACTGCGCCGATCTACAAGCCAGTCGAAGGCGACCCGGTTGAGGCCTTCAAACAGTTTGTCATGGACAACACAGCAACAGGTACAGGGCAAATCATTGAGACCCTGGTTGAAACCGTTGTCACTCATGGTGAGCAGCTTGGTAAACGTTGGTTTATAGAAGACGGCAGCGTTGCCATTGCTTATCCGTCAGCGTTCGAGGGTGTCACGAGTAGTTCGGCTGATGCGCTTAGCCGGCTCGATAAAGCGAAGATCCTTAAAGCCAATCCAAGGCAGCCCATGTCCAAGGTTATGGAGGTCCATGGGGTGATGGCTCTCGTTCTGGACGACCGTTCCTCGGCCATCGTTGTTGGTTATCTCAAAGCTCAGGAAAAAGCGATCGATCCACTTTATGTCCCGCCACATCCCGATCTCAAAGTTGTCAGGCGAGCAGTTGTCGCCGGCCCTGAGAAAAAAGACGCCAAAAAGCGTCAATCGCAGAAAAAGACGACAGCAAAAACAGAGAGGCAGGTTAAAAACAGCAGCAACTCTGGCGGAAAGAAGCCGGGAAAAAGCGACACTACCTCGAAACAGAATGCAGAAAATGGCAAGCGCCGCCCGAGAGCATCCAGCGGTGCCAACGGCGTGAATGAACGTCATCAGGTGGCTGTCGATGCAATGAATGAGTTGGTTGAACAGATGATCGCGGGGGAGGGCGATCTGGTGGATGACATGATAGCGGATGGCTCGGACAAGAGTGTACCTCACGCTGTTCTGAAGACGCTAAAGCTCAGATATCCAAGCCTCAGCCAATCTCTGGCTCGTGGTAATTTCTGGAAGGCGGCCAAAAAACGCGGTTACGGCTGGGATATCAACGGTGGCACCTACACGTTGAGAGAGATGAAAGCATGAGCATGGAATACGACGCACACGGGTATGAGATGGCCTGGCGTCCGAACTATGAGTTTCGGGCAGTAATCGGGTGGTTGCTGGCTGTTGTCGCTGCAACCGTTGTGAAGTTCGCTGCGGGGATGCCTCCCGAGCCTTTGTACATCATGATCGGGATCTGCACGATCATGGCTCTGGCGCGGTCCAGTGATGCTCTTCGGCTCCATAAGATCCACAAAAACCTCAAGGGAAAATCACTCAATATCGTTGAGCTGGATGAGGTTGTTGAGCAGATCAAAGGTCACGCTGACGAGCTTTGGCTCGGATACGGATTCGACTGGGGCCCTAAGCACGCTCAGCGTGCGTTTGAGCTGAGTAAACGTGATTGGTCAGAGCTTCGTGCGGATGAAAAGAACCCGGACATGGGGGTGCGTTGGCTGCACGGAATTGAGCTTAAGGAAGAGCCCATCTTCCAGCCTATGAAGCATGTTGAGGGGCATACCCTAATCACGGGCACGACCGGTTCCGGGAAGACTCGCTTATTTGACCTGCTCATAACCCAGCGCATTCTGGCCGGGGAATCGGTCATAGTTTTGGACCCCAAAGGAGACGCCGAGACCCGAGAAAATATGCGACGGGCCTGCAATCACATGGGCGATCCCGGCAAGTTTATTTCCTTCCATCCGGGGTTCCCTCAGGAATCTGTGCGACTTGACCCGCTTGCTAATTTCTCCCGACCGACAGAGCTTGCGTCCCGTATTGCGGCACTGATTGCCACGTCTTCTGGTGGTGAAGTGTTTAAAGACTTCGGTCAGATGGCGATGAACAACGTCATTCAGGGCCTTTTGCTGATTGATGCTCGTCCATCTCTCACACGTTTACGGCGCTACCTGGAGGGAGGTACTGAAGTTCTCGTACTGCAGGCGGTGACCAACTACATCGAACGACAAGCACCAGACTTCACTCAAGATTTCAATGCTGTGCTCACCAAGGTTGAAAAAGCCTCAGTCATGAAACGGGCAGCAGCGGCAGTGCGCTTTTATCGGGAATTTGTCCAGCCGGAAAAGCCCAACAGCGACCTCGAAGGATTGCTGACTATGTTCGAGCATGACAAAGCCCATTTCAGCAAGATGATCGCTTCGCTCTTGCCAATTATGAACATGCTGACCTCTGGTGATCTAGGCGCAATGCTTTCGCCCGAACGAACCGACCAGGATGATGAACGGCCAATCTATGACACGCGCAAAATCACCGAGCGCAACAAAGTCGCTTACATCGGCCTAGATAGTTTGACTGATGGAATGGTTGGTTCGGCCATCGGCAGCATGGTGCTTTCTGATCTCGCGGCAGTGGCCGGGGACCGCTACAACTATGGTGAAAACCTGCGGCCAATTAACATTTTCGTGGATGAGTGCGCCGAGGTCATCAACGACCCATTGATCCAGCTTCTTAACAAGGGGCGGGGCGCAAAACTCCGCCTGTTTGTAGCAACGCAGACCATTGCCGACTTTGAAGCCAGGCTGGGCGATGCAGCCAAAGCAACACAGGTTCTTGGCAACATCAATAACAACATAAGCCTGCGTGTTATCGATCCTGACACTCAGAAATACATCACCGATAACCTGCCGCTAACTCGCGTGAAATACGTTATGAGAACGCAAGGCATGAGTTCGGATTCGAACGATCCGGCCATGTTTGGCGGTAATCACGGTGAGCGCCTCATGGAGGAAGAATCTCCTTTGCTGCAGCCGCAGCTGCTGGGATACCTCCCAAACCTTGAATACATCGCGAAGATAAGCGGTGGCCGCGTAGTCAAAGGCCGGTTGCCGATTCTTGTTGAAAGTAAAGAGAGCCAAGCTGCATGAAACAGGAAGCAAGTGTTGCAGAGCAACTTACCCAGCACATCGCCAAAGAGACCAAGAAGCTGAACCGACGCTCCAGCTGGATTACCAAAATCATGGAGTCTCAATGGCCAACCTATTTGTTGCCGGTTTCCAGAGTGATCGACGCCCTGGGACTCACGAACGAAGTGGAGCTCGAAGATCACAAAAAAGACCTGATTAACATGCTCGCTTCAGCGCTAAATGAATATCGCACTCGGGCAGAGGAAATCTGCGAGCAGAGTGGAGTGATGCCCTACGAGATTCCAGACGCTACGCGTTATGCCATGTACTTGAGTGGTTTGGTTGATGAGGTTGCCAAGCGCTTCGAGTGCATTCCGACATCTCAAACAATCGAGCTCAAAGCCAGAAAAAAGGCAAAACCCGAGGTTGCAAAGATTGCTGCAGTGCGTGGGCAAATTTACATGCTGATTTGCTCTGAGAGTCTTCAGGAATACATGAGAGAGACTGGAAATGAACAAACCATTATTGCTGACGCTGCTACTGATTGCGCTTGAGGTTCTCTTTATCGCGGCCTTGCTGCCTGGCAAGTGGTCAGAGACGGCAATGCAGAAAGAAGCCCAGATGATAGAGACGATCTCAGGTCGGGAGCATCGTGATCAGGTGCTAAGCAATGCCACGAACTGGTACACCACAACATTGGTAGATACCGGCGTCTGGCAAGCCTTGTTCAACATGCTCATTCCAGAGGACAAGCTCCGGGAAAAATCAGTCATCAAGGCGGATGGGTGGTTCAACGTTGTTGACGATCGGCTAACCGCTGTTCAGCAGTCGGTATACCTGATCTTTGTTCGCGTGTCTTTGCTCTTCACATGGCTGCCTTATGTGCCCTTACTGCTACTGCCAGCACTATGGGACGGGCTCATGACCTGGAAAATCAAAAAGACCAACTTTGATTACGCCTCCCCAGTCCTGCACAGATACGCAATTCGGGGGTCCGCTGCAGTAGCCGTTGTAACGCTGGTTATGTTCATGATGCCGCTTCCGATTGCGCCAATCTACATTCCGATTGCGTTGATGTTCTCTGTTGTTGCCGTGGGTATCGCAGCCGGGAACCTACAGAAGAGAATTTAATGCAGGGAGAGCCATAAGGCACAAGGACTGTGCCCAGTTAAGGAACAATGATGAAGCATAGAAGACTGATGCTGTTGATCATGTTCGTAGTGACCCTGCAGGGCTGCGGAGAAAGCCAAGAGGATTTGAGAGCGCTCGCAGAAGAAGCCATATCCGAGCAATTCGAGTTGTCTGAAACACCGCTGATAGAGATTAAAGAGATCCGAAGCGTGGTACCGACAACGATTCCCCCGAGAGAATTTCTTTCCGAACGTTCCGACTTATGGGAATACTTGGCGGTTAACGCCCATGTAGTCCTGAACGAACCAACATACCAAGTCGTGAATCATCGGCTCATTTCTCCGCTGGAAAATCAGTATCAGCTGGTTTTAAAGGAAGTGACACCGGCTGGTTACGAGGGTGTACTGGTCGGGAAGATCCGAAGAACCGGGTCATACGTTTCCGGTTTTTACCCCCACTCGATCTTTGGCGAAAAAAGCCTTCAGTGTAGTGGCATAGTGAATCTGGCCACCTGATTTTGAGTGTATGATCACTCGTAGAGCAAGTCAGGTGGATTCGATGCCAAAGAAAAGAAATTTCAGTCCGGAATTCCGTTTGGAGGCGGCCCAGCTGGTGGTTGACCAGGGTTACACAATGAAAGCAGCCTGCGATGCCATGGGGGTTGGTAAATCAACCATGGAGTATTGGGTGCGCAGGCTTCGAGCCGAGCGGTCAGGCAAGACACCACAGAAAGGTGAAGCTCTGACTCCAGAACAGCGTGAGATTCAGGAATTGAAGCGTAAGCTGCGACGTGTGGAGGAAGAGAAGGAAATATTAAAAAAGGCTACCGCTCTCTTGATGTCGGACTCCCTGAGCAATTCTCGATAATCGAGCGACTGGAAGAGAGCTATGCGGTGCAGCGCCTGTGTCGGGTGTTTGGGGTGCACCGCAGCAGCTACCGGGCCTGGCGAGACCGGGACAGAGGGCCTTGCGAGGCTGAGAAGGCGCTGCTGGACCAGGTTGTCGAGGCGCATGCTGTCAGCAACGGATCTGCCGGCGCTCGCAGCATTGCCAAGATGGTCACGCAGGCCGGAACGCCACTGAGCCGGTACCGTGCTAGCAGACGAATGAAGCAGTTGGGGCTGGTCAGCACGCAGCCGCCAGGGCACGCTTACAAGAAGGCGGATCAGCCACATTTGGATATCCCGAATCTTCTTGATCGGGAGTTCGACGTAAAGGAGCCCAATCAAGTGTGGACCGGAGACATAACCTATCTTTGGACCGGTGCGCGCTGGGCTTATCTGGCTGTTGTGATTGATTTGTTTTCCCGTAAACCGGTGGGGTGGGCCATATCCTTGTCACCGAATACAGACTTGGTGAAGAAGGCTCTGACGATTGCGTATGAATCCCGGGGAAAGCCTTCAGGAGTCATGTTCCATTCGGATCAAGGGTGCCAGTACACCAGCCTACGATTCCGGCAGTTGCTCTGGAG
>Ga0208919_1000562_pt1 | contig 24578 bp, 13 predicted proteins | sample 4_EtaG_FD_184076 | JGI IMG/M metagenome (GOLD analysis project Ga0208919, IMG submission 184076) | Marine viral communities from the Subarctic Pacific Ocean - 4_ETSP_OMZ_AT15127 metaG (SPAdes) (version 3) | ecosystem: Environmental > Aquatic > Marine > Oceanic | place: Pacific Ocean | collected...
GGGTGGCGATGGTGCCCTCCATTGGGGGATCACGGCGACTGCTGCTGGCTATGCGGGCGGTGGCGGGGCGGGGGACTACAACACCGGAGTCAGGAAGGTCGGTGGGGATTACGGAGGCGGTGACGGTGGCAACAATGCCGATGACGCTCAGTCTGGGGTTCCGAACACGGGCGGTGGAGCAGGAGGCCGTGACAATACTGGTGTCTCGTATGACGGTCGTGAGGGTGGTACTGGTATCTGCCTGATCCGATACGAGGTGACCGTGTAATGGCCGATCCAGCGTATGTTGTAGATGGGGTGCTGACTGACGGAGAGGCCGTCGTCGCCATCGCCAGCACCAACCTCGGTTCCTCTGCCGGTCATGTCACGTTCACGGACCCGGCTAACGGAAGTTCCTTGGACTGGTGCCAGTACCAAGACCTGATGATCCTGTGCCACATGAGAGGCACGCACAGCGCCACGAGTATCGGCGGGTACATCCAGTTCAACGACATCACGGGCGGTTATTACAACTTCATCCTGTTGGACGTATCAAGCGATGCGCCACGGGGCTACTCGGAGGCGTCAGCCTCTAGAGCCGAAGCGATTGTGGGGTTCCCCGGTGCCTCGTCCACGGCCAACATCTTCGGAGGGGCAGTCGTACACATCAACGACGCGAACAGCGGAAACGCGAAGCAAATCCTCACCCGGTTTGGTTACGATCAGGCGGGCACGACGACGCACGGGACCGGGATGACGGTCTGCCAGTTCCGTAAGTTCGACCCGATCTCCAAGATCAAGTTGTACCCCGGTAACGGGGACTGGGACACCGGCACCCGTTTCGACCTGTACGGAATCCTCCCTCGGATGGTGTCGTAATGGCTGACGTAGAAGCAATCAAGACGACCCGGCTGGAGGCTAACGCTGCTTCAATCCAGATCGACTCAATCCCTGCTACATATCAGCACTTGCAAGTTCGGTGTTCGTTGATTAGCAACCGTGCGGACCAACCGTCCGACACAATCGTATTGAGGTTTGCACACACTGGCGGGTCGATTGACACGGGCAGCGTCTACAGCGATCAAGCGATGATCGCCCAATGGGGGAACGCTGAATCGTCGTTTGCTACTGCGCTCGGTACCACTATAGATATGTACCGCATCGGTGGCGACTCGAAAGGGCATTACCCGATGGGCGTTCTCGTCTGGGACGTATTCGACTACTCGGATACGTCCAAGAACAAGAGTCTCGTCGGTGTGGGTGGCGTTTCAGGCCGGTACAGCGCCAGTGGCAACGACCGGATCATCGGGATGAGTGGCGGTTGTTATGACGCCACCGGAGCGATCACTTCCCTTCAGGTCTACCCGGTAGACGGAAGCCTGCTGCTCCGAGGGTCGGTGCTGTCGGTCTATGGCTGGAAGGACGATTCCTAATGGCTGCCATCGAATGTCTGGCGCACACGACTATCACAGGTTCGACCGCTGCGAACATCACCCATTCTGGACTGGCGACCACCTACGAGCATCTGCTGTTGAAGTGGTCGATCCGTGACGCGACAGGGGCCTACTACGGCGACGCCGGTATCTACTTCAACGCAACTGCCAACGCTACGACCTATCCGCTGTCGTTGACGAAACTGAACGCTCAGGGATCGACGTTCAACGCCGCGACGGACTCTGCCTCCTACGCTCTGTTCGGCTGGCAGAACGCTGGCAATAGTGCCACCGCCGACTTTTTCTCGGCAGGGCAGGCGTACATTTTCAACTATGCCGTCACCACGAACAAGCGCCCGATACTGATGGACAACCTTGTGCCGAATAACAGCAGTTCTGACACAAGGATGCAGATGGCTGCCGGGTTGCTCGGCAACACCGCCAATGCGATCACGGCGGTCACGCTGTTCAACCAGAGCGGGTCGGCGCTATCTATCGGCAGTTCCCTTACCGTCTACGGAATCAACGGAGTGTAGAGATGGCTAACCCCATGAAGGTTGTAAATAACGAATACATCGAAATGACCGATGATGAGGTCGCTGAGCGGGAGGCGTGGCGTGACGCAGCGGACCAAGATTTGGGGAAAGTGCGTTCGGAGCGCAACGTCCTGCTCGCCAAGTGCGACTGGACTCAGGTAGCCGACTCGCCGCTGACCGACGAGAAGAAGGCAGAGTGGGTGGCATACCGTCAGGATCTACGGGATCTGCCTGCGGCGTACAGTCGTGTGTCTCAGGTGGTTTGGCCCACACCGCCTGACTGATGATCGACTATCGCCAGTCAGGGATTGACTACCGGGAAGCGGACTACACCTATCAGGGTGTCAAGAGTCACGCTCTTACGGCAGCGATCACCGGTACGGCAACCGTTACTGCGGCGATAGTAGAAGAAGCAGCCCTCACAGCAGCGATTACCGGTACAGCAACTGTTACTGCTACCCTCACTGAATCTGCTTCGCTTGCCGGGTCTATTACCGGGACGGCAACGGTTACGGCTGCGATTACCTCAGCACAGTTCATGGAGGCTGATGTAACGGGTACCGGGACGGTGACCGCTGCGATTGTCAGAGAAGTCCCGGTTGAGGCTGATGTAACGGGTACGGCGACTGTTGTTGCTGCGATTGTTAGGGAAATTCCGATTGCGGCAGCGATTACTGGTGCGGCTACGGTCACGGCAGCGATTATTCATAAGGTTCCGCAGCCGGAACTTGTCCTTTCTGTTACGAATGTAACAGGATCGTCAAATAACGAAGAACGACAACATACGCTTGAACTACTGGTAGGTGTGTAATGGCTACTTACGATAAGGGTGACCGGGTAAGGGTTACCGCAACCTTCAAGACCGCAGGAACGGCTACGGCTACTACGTCTGCGGGTACGCAACGCAAGCCCGATGGGACCGATACACCGCTAACAGTGGTAGGTGGTAGCGGTACCGGCATCTACTATGTCGATGTTGATCTGGATCAGATCGGTACCCATACGGTGAAGGTTGCTAGTACCGATGTTGTTATTGCCTCAGAAACGGTTGAGTTAGAGGTAACTAAATCAGTGTTTGATCACTCGTGAGCAATACTGCCAAAGACCGTGGAGTAAAGACTCGGGAACTCTTTTTAGAGGCACTTGGTAATACAGGATTGATTAATGATGCCTGTTTGATTGCAGGAGTTACACGGTCTGCCTATGAGAAATGGCGTCAGCGGATTCCTGACTTTGGTGTCAAGGCTGATGCTATACGTATGAAGGCATTGGATTCTACTGGTGAAGAAACAGTAGAAGATAAGTCCTTTCAAAGTTTTCGTAAGGAATACTTTAACCATATGTCTCCGTGGTTTCATCTAAAGGCGATAGAAGCCTACGAGAATACTCCACCCGGTAACATCACTTTGATTCTCTGGCCCCCGGAGCATGGCAAGACGACTCTTGCAGAAGACTACTTTTGTTACAAATTGGCAACAAATCCAGAATTCAGGATTACGGTCGGATCTGAAGGACAGGACATGGCCCGTAAGATTCTTGGGCGTATCCGTACACGAATGGAACCAACCGGTCCATTCCCCCATTATGTAGCAAAATATGGTCCGTTTGTTCCCCAGAACGCATCTGGGCGAAAGACGGCGCAGGCGTGGGGAGCCGATTACTTTAACGTCTTCAAAAAGAGTAGACATGATGAACGCGACTATTCGATGGTTTCTTTGGGTTGGCGATCCAAGATTGCTGGTACCCGAACCGATCACCTACATATTGATGATATTCAGTCACGGGTGTCTCTCAACCTGACCGAACAGATGTTCGAGATTTTCCGTCAGGACTGGTTGACTCGTCCCGGTGAGAATGGGCGTACCAGCATTAACGGTACCCGTGTTGGTGAAGACGACTTCTATGAACGGATAATGAAGGAAATCGATTCTGATATTCTAAATGTAATTCGCTTTCCAGCGATCATCACAAATGATAAAGGCGAACCGGAACCGTTGTGGCCTGAGATGTTTCCGATGGAAGCGTTGGATCGTATTCGCCGTAAGGTTGGTGAAGAGGCGTGGTCCCGCAACTACATGCAGCAGCCTTCAGCGGCTTCTGAAGCAACCTTTAGCGAAGAATCAATTCAGAAGTGTTTGAATCCTCTTCGGTCTACTTTGCATGATCCACCAAAGGATTGTACTGTTTATATTGGGGTAGATCCTGCACTTGGTTCCAATAATTGTGTGGTTGCTGCAACTCCCCATGAGGGCAAGTTGAAGATTCTTTTTGTTCGAGAAGATATCGGATTGACTCGAAACGAACAGATTCTTGGAGTTGTTGAAGATGCGATTCTTCGTTGTCAGAGAAATGGGGCAACTGTTTCAGATGTGGTTATCGAAGCGATGGTATTCCAGAAGGGGCTTGCCCGTGATGAGCGATTGATTGAAATGACGGACCAGTATGGATTCCGTATTCGGGAACATTTGACTGGTGTGAATAAATATGATGAAACAATTGGTGTACCTTCTATGGCGTTGTCGTTTATGAGGGGGGAAATGGATATTCCTTACGCTGATGACGCGCCAACTCGTCATCAGGCAGATGAATTAATTAGACAACTTAAATCTTGGAGGCCATTGAAAAGAGGTACTAAACTAAGGCAGGATCAAGTAATGGCTCTATGGTTTATCTGGATTCTTTGGCGTCAAAGGAAGCAAGCATTCAATGTGGATACCAGTCAATTCAACTATAAGGCGTTACCGTGGAGCAAGACAAATACGAGTTTTAAGGTTCGCTGATGTATACGTTTGATGAGATCGTCGGGATTATTCGCCAACGACAGGAGGCACAGTCTCCGTTGCTGGATCGGATGATGGAGATCAAGGAACGCTATAACGGCGACTATGTGATTCCTCTACCATCTATGGATGAGGAACCGGTATTGCCACCGCTTACCCCGGCTTTGATTTCTGAAAACATTGATGCTATTGCACAGCGCGCAGCATCGGTAACTCCGTATATTGGATGTCCTGCCTTGGATCCCGGCAAGGAACGAGGGCGGGGATCTCGCCAGTATGCCGATATTCGTAAACGGGCGTTGACTTCTTGTTGGTACAGAAACAAATACAAGGTTAAGAGTCGTCGCGCCTATCGGCATCTTGCTGGATATGCGACTACGGCACTTGTTGTTTATCCTGACTTTGAATTAGAAATGCCCAAGATTGAAGTAAGGGATCCTTTAGGGGTTTACCCTGAACCGCAGGCTGCCGAAAATTACGATATGCCTAGTAATTGCGGATTCATCTATGGCAAGTCTGGTGAATGGCTACGTAAGCATTATCCGCGTTCACGCCAAGAGAATGGTGGACCGATTCCTTCGGACGATAATGCCCGTCAGGAACTATGGGACGTTGCCGAATGGATCGATCCTGATCATATCGTGATTGGGATCATGGGTCCACGGTACACCCATTACAAGCAGTCGGAGCCTTTGCATTCTACGATGATCGAATTGTCTCGTTATCCGAATAAGGCAGGGATGCCATGTGTCGTGACACCGGGACGAATCACACTTGATCGTATTGCATCATCTGTATCCAATGTGGTCGGCATGGTCGATCTGATGGCAAAGTTGATGGCATTGGAATTGATTGCACAGGAAAAGGCGATCTTCCCTGATCGTTACATTATTGGCCGATCTGGTCAGGTACCGATGATTGTCGGTGGGGAATGGAAAGATGGACGAGAAGGTGAAGTCAACGTCCTGTTGGACGCGGAAACGATTGGCGAATTGCGGGGTTCCCCGGACCAGCAGACAAATATCGCAATCGATAGACTTGAACGTAATGCCCGCGTTTCAACTGGAACGGTCCCCCAAATCGGTGGGGAGTCATACGGTGCGTTACGTACTGGTAGGGGTATTGATGCTCTTATGGGGGCTTCTCTTGATCCAAGGGTACAGGAACTTCAAGAAATCATGGAAGCACATCTTCCCCATTTGAATGAATGTATCTTTGCTACCTATAACGGATATTGGAATCGGCGCAAGTTCGTGACCTTTACTGGGGCTATCGGTGATGGCGGGCAGGTTAAATTCCAGCCTAGTGAACACTTTGAGACATACGATAATGTAGTATCCCATTCAATACCCGGTGCCGACATTCAGGGAACTACGATTCAGTTGGGTCAGTTGTTGCAGATGAAGGGTATCAGTTTGAATACCTTCCGTACCCGGCATCCGTTCATTGAGGATCCTGAAGCCGAAGGGCGAAGGGTTGATGAAGAGGCGCTTGAGGAAGCAGTTATGGCTGGTATCCAACAGCAGACAGCGCAGGGCGGGTTGCCGATTGTGTACGTGGCTAAGATTGAGAAGCACCGTAAGAAGGGCTTGGATATCTTTGAATCCATTCAGGCAGCAGATGAGGAAATCCGTAAGGAGCAGGCCGCAGCAGCGCCACCACCAGAAGAAGATCAGATGATGGCCCCTGAAGAAGCGTTGGGATTGGCTGGTCCCCCGCAGGCTATGGCTCCAGAACAAATGGCTCCTGAACAGCAGATGGCTCCTGAACAGGCGTTGGCTCAGATGCAGCAGGCGTTGGCAGCAGGGGCGATGTAATGGGTGGTAGTCGAAGGGCGAATCGGCCAGCGAATCCTGCTGCACAAGCAACTCAGCCCGCTCAAGCGGCACCTATGGGTACTGCTGGTGAGATGGGGTACAGTGAGGGAGAGGAGGCGATGTCGGCACAGGCAGCGATTGGGCTTCCTGATAATCGAACTCCTGCTATTCAGGGACCATCTGGCCCGGTTGCTACAGCGACTCCCGGCCCGCCAGTAGATGCTCTGGACGCTGCTCGTGCTTATACTCCTAATGTCATGTCGCTCAATGCGCCGGATGATATGCCTACGATGGAATTGATGGTTGGTGCGGAACGACGTAAGCGTTCGGAAAGTGCTTTGGCAAAGCGCCGACAAGAGGCTGCAACAATCAAAATGTTTGAGAGTCTTGTGGATTTAAATCCAAATAACCCGGACTATGAAGGTGTTCTACAGACTTTGTACATGCGTACAGGTAGATACGTATGACCGGACCTGCGGGGCCAGAGAATACTGGTGAGGCCGGTCATCTAACGGGTGGTGGTGGTAGTCGTAGTACGGCTGTACCGTCATTAGAACAAGAGCGCCAGAATGAACGCATGGAGTTGCTGATACAGAACGGCGCACACAACTATCTTGCTAGTGATCCAGAACTTCTTTCTGAACTTGTTAAAAGTAATCTTTCTGACACAGACATGCTTATGGCTTGGATTGACGGGTTCACTGAGATACAGGCTCATGAACATATAGAAGCGTTTAAGGAACATGCTGATGACCATCAGCGAAATATATACAATACCTTTAATCCTTTGACGCAGGACTTCTTGAAGTCGTATGGCTACAAGTTGCCGCATGATCATTTGGATTGGTGGAATCCCGGTGACTGGGCACAACTCGCACAGAAGAAATTTTCTTCTCAAAGAAATATTCCATTGGCAATTGTAACTGCTCCGGGTTGGGCGATTGCTCAAACAACGCAGGGTGTTTCCGACACAATTAAAATGGGTTGGCAAGCAATAGAACATACCGCACGATTTTCTGAGCGTATGTATCGTGCTGGAATTGATGCGGCAAAGTCCGAAACTGCCAAGGGTCGGGGTGAACTCTACAATCCTTTGAACTGGTGGGAGGGTTGGCAGAACGCAGAATTTCATGGTGCTTCTTTTACCACAGAGTCAAAAGATAAAGCATTGGACCTGCTTGGTGATCAAAAGCATTTCGACATTATGATATCTATTCGTCGTTATGGCAGCGTTGAGCAGGGTCTTCACGAATACTTTCTTTCTAAGAATGGTAATGATTCGAAGCAGGCAATTTCAGATGCACTTGATTTTTTGGGATCTGGCGTCATCGTTTCTGATGAATGGAATACAGCACAAGAGATTCTAAACGCTGGTACTACTCAAGCCATGCAACACACGATGCAGGGCTGGGAAAGTATGGTACGGGAAGTTCCCCAGTATTTTGGTGGGTTGAGAGGCCAACCAGATGCACCGATGGAGGATGCATCCAGAATATGGGTTAAGGGCCAAATGGTTTCTGGATTTGGTGCTGAAATGCTTGGAAGCATGATGTTCGAGCCGTTCAATCATCTTGATATTTATTTGACAATGCGTCGTATGGGGAAGAAAGTTCCGGGTGTTACGGCAGGTAATTGGGTAGAGCAGATAGATCGTACTCATTTGCAGGCTGCGAGTTATCGTGCCTATGAGCAGGCCAAGGCAGGCGAGGATCTTGTTGATGTAGTTTTAAGGTCACGTGTTACTAATGGAATGTTGGTTGATGCAGATGTGGGTGTTAAAGCGAATTTCAAACAGTGGGCGCAGGACAGGCTTGGTGATGATCTTGATTGGCTTAGGGGAAGTTCAGGTGGTATCCGTGCCGGATTGACGCGAGTAAACGACGAGGTTGATTTTGTCAATAATGCGTTTCGCGCTCATATCGAATGGCGAATGAGGTCTGTTCGGGCTGCCGGTAATGGTGAAGATTTTCGTGAGGCTGATCCTATGATCAGGATGTTGACTGATCGGAATCCTGCCTATATGGATGCAATCCCACTCATGCTGCGGTATCACGAGGATGCTGTGTGGGGAAGATACAGCGGTGTAGACGATGTTGGAGAAGGTGCTGAACTGGTTACAGGTCGGCTTGGATTGGATACCTATGACGGGTATTGGGAGTTTTATAGAACTGTAGGTGGCGCACAGGTTTTGGGGGGTCGTCTGCTTGGTGGATATCAAGGCGAGAAATTGTTTCTACCAAACTTGGGATATACCGCAAAAGCAAGATTGCGTTTGGCTGGACTTAAGAGAGGTTTGTTAGACAGGGGTGATAGGGTTGATGAGGTTCCCGGTATTTGGGCTGAAACCTTTAGTCATTTTATTGCAACTGAAACCGATATTATCATCGGGAATCTATACGATAATCTTCAAGGGTATATAACTCAGCCGAATCTTTTCCCTGAGATTGCCGAGGCTGGTAGTCTGCACCATGCCGCATTTGAATTGACACGGTTCGAATTGCAGAAATTGTTGACTGATCCAGAACATTACACTCAAATACTTTTGAATAGTGGATATGCGAAATATGAAGGTTTGGCAAAGACAGATATTGACATTCTTCTAAATTTGGCGAATAAGCAGGGCGAGACAAATATTCAGAGACTAGAAGGTATTTATAGGCATATTCAGGGGGGTGGATCTTTGGACGATCTGCCTGAGAACCTTATTCTTTCTGACGATCTTATGGACGTATTGAGAACTAGGTGGCCTGATATTTCTTCAACGTTCGTGTATTGGGATGACTTGCCCGGTCCAAAGGGACTATCTCATCCTAAGTGGCTGGATCAGGGTATCCAATACGTGAAGAATCGGCGTTTGGGGTATTTGCATCAGCCGGGTAGCAGCGAGGATCTGCTGTTAAGAAAGTTCCCAGAACGAATTGTAAGAATTGGGGAGAAGACTTGGGAAGAATTGTTGCAGATGGGTTACGATGTTGGCCCATATCGTACAAATCTGAGGAAGGCTGGTTACACCAACCCGAAGCAATTGTTGGAAGCAATTGACGAATTCTCTATTAGGGAAGTAGCAGAGCAGGTTGGCCTTGAAACTTCAGAACTAAAATGGTTTCTAAAGAATAGGCTTCATACGGCTGTTTCTGAAAACAAGTTCTATGATGCCGCAGGTAAGATTAAAGATTCAGTCCTTGTGGGTCTTTATACTGGAGCGGCGTTTCCTTTTAAGATTCACGAAAGCATATTTAGACTTACACCAAAGAAAAAGTGGATTGACGTTCAAGGCTTGGGCATGAGCGATGCTGCGCCCATTAGAGACTTTGAAGCATTAATCAGGCAAGGTGTCTTGGCTGGTATGCCACGGCAAACAATCGATTGGTATATTTCACGATTTGCACATGGTGATGAAGCAACACGATGGGGTCTTGTCAACGATGTTGTAACAGAATTCTTGGGTCGTGGTGGCGCATTGAGGTATGGAGGCAAGCACGTTAAGGCATCATGGGACAAGTTTGTTCGTGGTGCCGACATGATCTATGGAAATACTGGTGCAGATCAGTTCATGTCTCGTCATCGTATGACTCCTCGTGCGATAACTCCAGCACTAGCCAGCGAAGGTTACCGTTCTCAAGCAAATGTTATTCCTAATTGGCATGAAATTGGTGAAATGACCAAGTACATGGGTTATATGCGGCATCTTGGCTATAACTTGGGAAGAGCGCAGGTTGATACCTTTTTTCAGAAACATTGGGTTCCGTGGGCTTTGTTCAAGCATGGACTTGCTATCAGGAATGCTGTCGATGAGTTGCTGATTGCTACTTTGAATCACGGAGCCGGTTTCTATATTGATGCGAAACTTTCCAAGGCTGCGCTGAATCAAACCAAGATTTTCGATGCCTACGGAAATCGAATCATTCTAGATAAAGATGCTTTGATCGGTACGCCACCGTTGCGTACAGATGATGTAGTAGCAGCAGAACATATTGCCAACGTTCAAAGAGAGTATGAAGCAGCAGTCAATTATTCACGTACTGAAGGTACAAGGGCACGCAATTTGTGGGCAACACGTGGCATAAATTGGGTGTTCAAGAATTTCCTTGACACGCTCACGGTTGGGCGTGGAAAGGCGTCAAACGCTAAAGCAAGAGACATTGCTAAAAAGCATCCTATGTGGCCTAGAGCGACTGATGCAGAGAAAGAAGTTTTGATATTAGAGGCTGCTGCTGAAAGAGCCGGTAACCATCACCTCTCAGCACATCTGCGTACTGTCAACAATTTTGCTGAACGGGTTTCTCACGACATGGCTGGTCTGCTTCACGCAGGAGCAAATGCGTTGCCATTTCCGTTTGAACCGTTCAATGAAGCAGCAGCAAGACTTCTACGCAGAAACGATGCAAGAAACTTCCATGCAGCGAGGCTACTGGTAGCCCATCCCTTTACTGCATCACCGCATTTGGAAGGGATTCTTACTCCCTTCAAAGGATACTACGATATAACGCAGCGACCAAATGTGGCACAACTACTAGGTTCGCAAAGCATCGCTGATCCGACGGTACTTGATTGGATGAAGTTGGATTACAGCGACAGTGCGTTGGCATGGCGATTCCCGCAGGGAATTGAGAATGATCCGCTTTCAAATCTTCAAGCAGCAGGCCAACACATGCAAGCGTTTTGGGCTGATGAACCAGTTTATGCAATACAGGCTCGTGTAGTGGCCCATAATATTGGACCTGACTTTGGTCCGAAGTTGGATGATATTGTAAAGAAATTGGGTATTAAAATTGACGATGATCTAGAGTTGACTGCTACGCAGAATCAGGCAAAGTCTGCACGATATATCTATGAATTGATGGCGGGCACTATTGGCGACGGAAGCAACTATCATCTTCGTGAGTTGATTCGGACTTACTATATCGCTGAAGCAAATTCTTTAGCCTCTGGAGGATGGCGTAGTTTAGATGCCTTCTTCCCGCAGGGAATAGATTGGAATTCTAAATCGGCAGCAGACAAGATACTTCAAAGTATATCTGATCCTAATGCTAAGGCGGTTCTAGCAGAAATCTTCGCAATGGATACGGTGTCTCGTCAGCAGACGTTGGCTTGGCTTTCGATCCGTGATCTTGATCCACGACTAATGGATACTGATATAAATGTTCTCTATGCGCGAGGGGTTGAGGATGCCACAAATGAATTGATAACTGTCGATGGTATTGAACGGTTGCACGCGATGGCTCGTACTCATGGTGTTGATCCCATATTCGCCCAGATGCAAAGGGCCACCACTCCAGACCAATTGCGTCTATGGCATCCACAGGCAAATGTCTTTGAGAGCATGGGCTTGTCTTACATGTTTATGAATCCGGGTACACCTGTTGCAGATAAGATGTTCGACTCGTTGAAAGAGTTTTTGACTTTCTATCTTGAATCAGATGATCTTGCAGTTTCTGTTATACATAGTTTGAATCCTGCAAATAATCCACACGGGTCGGTATTGCCTACAAAATGGCTAGAAACTTATGTCCCCGGAGCCACTGTAGCATTGGCTCCGGGTGCTGTTGCGCCTAGTCCCCAAGCGGTAAATATTGCCATTCAGGGATTCTTGGCAAATATTACAGATACCCGAATTGTGAATATGCCAATACCACTATTGGTTGGATCCCATAACCCTCATCTTTCTAAGAAAGTCGGTCTTGCCGTTCGACGGTGGTACAAGTGGTTGGCTGCGGATGAAGATTTTCCGGTTGATGGTATTAGAGCGATTCTGGAGAAGTCCAAGGAAACGGCAGATGATATTCTTCTAGAAAGCCGCATTGTTAGTTTTGCTGAATATGATGCTCAACCGTCGTTTGGACAGACATTTTCAGTAACTGCTGGTAATCGAATTCCTATTTCCAATATTGGTGGTCCTGAATCGAATCCACCAAGAATATTTGTGCAGGGAAGTATGGGTCCAGATGGTCAATGGATGAGTACGACAGATTTGCCGACAAGGTGGTCAGCCGTTCCTGATCCAGATGCTCCAGCAGGAGAAACTTGGGAATTGGCTTCAAGAACTCGTGGAACGGTTAGAGATGAGAAACGTGTAATAGATAGGCGTGAATATTTGGAATCACAGATCATAAATTCGATGCGTGGATTTGAGACTCTTCCAGATGAAACTGTTGTTCAGTATTTCTTCTCGCCTTCGATGAGTAACGATCCCATGTACGAGAATGTCTTCCGATACCATCGTGAACCGGTCCCATCGCAGAGAATCGCTCCTATTTATGATGAGTTTGGCGCACGTATGGAGCGACTTATTGATTTGTTCAATGAGTATTCTGATGGTACCCACACTTGGGGACAGTTCGAAGAGGCTATTTGGCGTCGCTTTGGTGACGCTCCTGTTACTGCCAAGAAGGGTATTGGCCCGCAAATGCGGATTGAGGAATCACGGGACTTTATTGGAACAGTTGGCGAAGGGCCTATTGGTGAGCATGGATTCCGACGAATCTTCGATCATCATAAAGAATCGGACATTATTCCTTCAAGGAGATTGACCAAGGAACCGATAGGAGATATTAATGATTTCCCCGGCAGGGACAAGTTGCCAATAGGACAGTGGCTTCGTACTCGTATGCAATCCGGTAGTGCCCTTGAGGGAGAATCATTTGGTCAGCCACTTACGGGACAAGGAAGGCGATCTGGCGCTGGAAGGCACGGTGCGCGGGGGACTCCTGAAGGTACTGTAGACGTACCAGAGTCTGAATATACAGAGTTCCTTGATGACGATTTGCGGGGAACACTAGCGGAGTATCAAGCGGCAGCAGAACAATTGACTGCTCATGCACATGGTCAACCAGTTGAAGCGGGACTGAAAGACTTCTTTGCGTGGCGACAGAGCCTTCTGAATGACAATATTGAGCATATTGATAGTGTCTGGCCGTTCTGGGAGGCGGGAGCAGTACCGGAAGAAATAATTATTCCTCCACAGGCAGCCACTTGGGATGATTTGAAGGATCCGCTAACAGGTGAACCAATTCCTGAAATGCTTGGACAAATTAATGCTGAACGAACGAAGGCGATAGCCGATGCGAAGAATGCGGAGGTACGAAGGACTCGTATCGAACGGTTCTTCCAAGAGTCACGCGAAACGCTTGAACAGCGCAATGTTCCAATTGATTATGAGGTTATGCGAGGTGGAGTAGTTTCTCCTGTAGAACGCCTAGTTCGTAGCAGGATGAATAATTTCCCAGTAGCAGACATGCCTCGTAACTTGTGGATGTGGGAACCTACATTGGGGAGGTCGGTCAGACCCGGCGATGTCGGTGGTTTCACTAAGAATAATAATCCATTTGTTGCCGTTCATGCGGAAACTGTGGGTCTTGGATTTGAAACAGTTGCTGGTTCAGGAACTATAAGACTGTTGAATATGTATCGTCATACTGGTACTGGCGATTTTATTTGGTTGAGAGATGGAGCAGAATTGGTCTTACCGTCATTTCGTGGCGTGGCTTCAAGGCAGATAGGGCCTGCTGCCGATCCTTCTCCAGTAGTTACTTCTGTTCCAGATTCTGTAATTCCCCAACAGAATATTGATGCTCGGTTGGATATTGGTGGGGCAGATATAGAACTTCATCCCGGTGCTATCGATGTTCCATTTGAATACTTGGATACCGAAATTGCTAATCAACCTCCATCTCCAGTTGATCTAAACTTTCGAAGTAAGGGGAGGGGACTACCTGAAATACCTGTTTACAATTCATTGGATGTGAAGAAGCAGGTCGTGGTTATGGATCATCAATACGAGATGCTGCTTCGTGGTGAGATGTCTGGCTTTGCGGTACCACCACAAACAGAGAAAGGCAAGATGGTTGTTCAGGGTCGTACAGATCCGATGTCTGAAACTCTTAAGGCTCGTAGCGGTCAAAAGCGTCCGCTTCTAATGGACGAGGATCCAGAGGTCGGTCAGGTCTTTACCAAACTATCAAAGACTAGAGGTCGTGGCCCCTTGACGGGTGTGGAAGAAGGCGACCTTCTTGAACTTAGGCCAAGGGCTACCTATCGCAAAAAGCCCGGTCCTGTTGAAAAGAAACTGATTGAAGAAGGTCGGATCAAAGGTGCGAAGCGTGGTAGGACTATTGCGGCAGGAGGCGTCCCCTATCCTGTAAGAGTTAAGAAAGTAGTTAATGCTAGAACTATATCGCATGAAGACTTTGCAGAACTTGTGGGAATAACCGTAGAGGAAGTTAAGGCTAATTGGAATTCAGGTAGGAACTACAGTCGCTATCGGGTCGCTATGATTGAACCGGTTGTAGGAAAGTCTGGGTGGCAGAAGTCGCATTTGAATATTGACGATCCAAATAAGAAATCGCCACGAACACGTGTTATGGGTGACCCCGGAACAAGTTATTCCTATACCGGCAAGACCTTTGAGCCGCAGCCTTGGTCCCCGATGATTGCCGTTATCAGGGATCGTATTGAACAAATCACTGGCTACCAGTTTGATCTTGTGATTGCTCAACGTTATGACACTTTTGATACCAAGTTAGGCGCACATTTTGACAGGGTTGGGAATGATTATAATCTTCCTGAAGAGATCGTTGTTTCTGTCAACTTTGGTGCTACACGAAATTTCCAGTTTCGGCCTCGCCGTAAGATTAAGTCGGGTGAGCGCGCAGGTGAAGGTACCGGAGATTTGTACCATTACTTCGATGATCCTACACATAAGCGGGAGCCGGGGCCGGTTATCGAACTTCATGAGGGCGACATTCTCGCAATGATGAAGGGCACGAATGCCAATTGGGAACATCAGGTTCTAGAGGGTCTAGCGGATTCGGGACCGCGAATCAATCTGACATTCCGTAGAATAAGCGAGCAGACTAACAAGCAGGTTCGTTTCCAAGATCCACCAGATCCGGTTACCGCAGCCGGGACTGTAGCAGTTCATCCTTCTGGACTGGAGAAAATCATTTCTGGTGGTCAAAACGGTGCTGATGAGGCCGGGTTGTTGGCTGCTCGGGAGTTGGGTATACCCACGGGGGGTACCGCTACATATCGGTGGGATACGACATTGGGGCCGAAACCGGAGCAGGCTGAACAGTTTGGTTTGGTGGCAGATGCGAAGGATTTCCCGAAAGCGGCGTCACGGTATGGATCCCGAACTAGGCAGAATGTAGTAAATTCTGATGGGACAGTTCTCTTTAGTGAAAACACAACAGATGCGGGAAGTGCCTTAACTATAAATATAGCAGAACAACTTGGGAAGCCTCTACTTCACGTTTCTGGAACTAGCGATAAGGCAAAAGCAGAGTTTATACAGTGGCTGACTGATAATAATATCCATACTTTGAATGTTGCGGGTAATCGAATGTGGACTAAGCCGGGTCAATTACGGCGTAGTGCAGACTTTCAGGATCGGGTGCATCAGTTCCTTCTAGACGCGCTGAGAAGCATGGGGGATCTTCCTGTTACCGCTGGTACCGGTACCCCTCCTGCCAGTCTAAGTACTACCATGCTGGACGAGGCAACCTCTATACCAGAGAATATCACTAATTTCGATCAGTTCGAGACTTGGGCTGCTGCCGAGTTGGTTGCTATGCCATCAGCAGTTAGGCCAGAGGAAGCCGCATGGCGCGCACTACATCTGAAAGACTGGCCTGCTGCCGATAAGGCGTCGATTGAAGCATTAGCAGGCATCGGCATGTGGGATAAATCGTTTCAGGGATTGTCGTATGAAAAGCGTCCCATATGGTTTGCGCGTGATACGCCGGAAGAGTGGGCGCAACGCCAGAGTAATGATAGTGGAATGAGAAATCACGATTTGCATATTGCTACTGGACCGGTGGGAGATACTAGTGAAGCGGCGTTTTATAGAGAAATGGAGGAAGCCGACGCAGCACGCGGGTTGTTCCCAGATGAACCCCATGTCGTTGAGCATCTTCGTCGCTATGGGTACAGCGATGAGGATATTGCTAGGTTGCAGGGTCCACCCGGTGCTGCTCCTGCTGCTGCTGCTGATACCGGCCCGGTCACAGTTTGGGCAGGAAACACTCCAACAAGACCTAGATCAAATCCAGAGTTGTCTAATGTCCAAGACCTACCCGGAGGGTTCACCTTTAGAGGAAAGACGTTTGTAAGTCCTGAAGCCGCATATCAGGCCCATAAGTCCGGGTTGAGGTCAACAACTGATTCTGCGACCGGGAGAAGATACGACAAGGAAGGCTACGATCTTAGCGAACCTTGGGTTGAAATGAAGGGCTGGACTGCCAAAGACAAGGGTCGTGGCCGACGGGTCGATATGTCGAAGGGTCCGACTGATTCTGTTCACCTTATGGAAGAAATTGTTGATGCGAGATTGATGCAAGACTCAAAATTTATAGAGGCTTTGGCTGCTACAGGCGACCGTAGGATTCTTCATCCGTCTAATGATATTTGGGAAACTGAGTATCCAAGAATATTGATGGAGAGGCGACGCTCAGTACAAGAGGCTGTCAATTCGGATAGACCTCCGGTTGCACCTGTGAGTAGGACTGCTAAAGAAGAGATGGATAGTGGCGAGTGGGAGTTGGTTGAACAGCAGTATTTGGGTCCACATGATGAAATGAATGCTGCTGAACATTTTGCACGTACAAGTTTTCGAGAGGTAATGTTCTTGGGAACTAATGAGAATAAGACGGCGCGTGCGGCACGAGCCGGTGGTGAGATAGCACGAATGACAGAGCCTTCGGCTTTGCCGGGTCTGGCAACTGATTTGCCGGAAGGTGCGCTTGCGGGAACAGGAGCAGGGAGGCCAGATTCGCATTATTCTTGGCTGTTGGAAGCGATTGATCCTCCCGGTGGGACAATATCAAAGCAGCGGATACTACAGATCCATAATCCAGATTATGTACCGGATCGTATTTCTGGTAAAGCACCTGTTACTGCTGCCCGTGATAAGCCACGGTGGGATGATCGCCTAAAGCGATCTTTCTTTGAATCTCAAATTCAGCCGATGATTACTGCGATGATTCGGGAGCCTCTGTATTTCCATAACTTTAAGGAAGCCCTTAATTTGATGGATGGGTACAGGGTTTTCTTCCATCATGAACTAAATAGATTTGCGGGACTAGATGAGATTCTTAGAACTCCGTTGGATGGTTTGGTTGATGAACTCTTTAAAAAGCCTTATGCTGCCAATTTGCCTCGTCCGGTAATGAGGCAAGTCTCTGATGGCGGTAAGACCCAGTGGAGACTTTTTGATGAATCAAGCGAACGCTTGGATGAAAGTGTTCCAAAGAGAAGGGGTCAGCAAAGATCGAATTTCGATGACTTCCTAGAATTTGAATATCAGAATCTTGTTCGAATGGAGCAAGATGTAAATGATCCAGCGAGTCGTATGGCTCATTTGCTTGCACAGTATTTTGATAATGTTACGGATACGAGTCGTCCTGATGCAATTGACAAGATGTTCTATCTGGATAGGCGCACGTATCATATCCATGATGGAAATACTCCATTGTATCTTCCTGATGGAAGTCCCTTGTTGGGTGAAATTTGGGACTTGGGTCCGTTCTATAAGTTGTTTGGCTCAACTGGTGTACCGGGTGAAGGCTTTGAAAGGTTCTTTGATGCCATACGGATGAATAATGCAGAGGATTACAGCAGATTGAAGAGAGGTATGGTTGAACTAATGGCTGGTCGTATCCAGATGGAAGTTAAACATGCGGAATTGGCTATCGAACGTGCAGCGGGTGTCACATCAAAGTTTGTTGATAACCATGCTTTGAGAACACAGTTTCAGGCACAGGCGGGTACTGCAATCCCGTTCTTCTTCGCACAGTTGCAATTCCTGCAACGGTGGGGACGCACACTCAAGTATCATCCTAATGCTTTGAGCAAAATGAATTGGTGGCTACTTGCTGCCCAGCGTTCGGGCTATATGTTTACGGATACTAGAGATGAACAGCGTGTAATGATTCCGGGTACGGAGTGGACTACGCAGTTCACGTTTGAAACGATGGCAAAGTTCCCGCTTGTACGCCGTATCTTTGGTGATATCGCCGTAATGGGTGACGATTACACTATGAGAAATGACCGGCTTTCTCCCGGTTATGATCTAGATAATATTGCTAACATAACGTTTGGGCCGATGATAAGCCTACCATCCAATTTGTTTTCGATGATTGATCCGAAACTTGCTTCCGATGAATGGATGGGTCCAAGCCTTGTCAGTCAGTGGGCGTTCTTGTCGGAAGGTTTGGATACATCGGGACCGGATTGGGATGCTCAATCTTTCTGGAGGATTGCCTTTGGTTCGGTTCTGCCTGCGCCGATAGTAAATGTGGGAACCGTGATAACTTCGTTGATCGCATCTAACATATTTGGTGCCAGTTCTGGTGCGGGAGATAAAGCATTCTTTGATGCAGTCTATATGACAGCGAATAATGGTTGGCTACCTGATCCTATCGATATGACTGATCTGTCACGTAGTGAGCATGATTTGTTGAATCAAGATACACTTAATGCTTTTTATCATCTTGGTAATTCATTGATGCTAATTAGAGGTCTTACTGGATCGTTTGGTCCTACACGTATGGATCCTGCATCTCTTGTCGATCCAAAGGATTGGGAATGGAATGAGAACTTCCAGAAGTTGATTGATGAGGGTGCAACTCACGAAGAAGCATTCAGTACAATGTACGAAGAGTATTTTGATGAGTTTGTAGCGGAACAAACTGCTTTGGGGAAAACTGAGGCTGAAATTCTGCGACTTTGGCAGCCAGAAATCTTGAAGATTTCAGTATTCTCAACTGGTAAGACTGGTAAGGATACTATCGCGGCGTTGCCACAGACTGTTGCTGCGATGGAATGGTTGGATACTCCGGGGAATACGGAGTTTCTTAATAATTATCCGAAGGTTGGTGGATTCTTTATTCCTCGTGGGGTAACTGAAGAGAGTCGTGAATACGATATGGGTGCTATTAATCGATACATTGGTATGAATATGCGATTCAGGCAGGATCCTGAAGAATGGATTACAGGAGTTTATGTACATGAGGGTGCGATGCAGTATTACCCGAAGAGTCTAGAGCATAAGCAGAGGATGGCAGAATATCGGGCTGCTGAGAAGCAGGGACTACCTAACTATGTGAACCCCGGAGAGTCTTGGGCACAAACGAAACTTGATGAACAGAAGATATGGGATACATGGGAAGAAACGTTTAAGAACTTTCATCCTATATTTGCTGCCAGTTTGGTTGAGCAGTATTCGGGTTTGCGTCGTGATGATGCTCTTGAGGAAATGGCTATCTTGATGGCTAATGTTGATCAGATTCCTGATACGACGTATAAGAACGACATCGTGATGTTTATGAATGATATTCTTAAACTGAATAGTGCGTTGCGAGCGATGGCTGGTATTACTGATCGGACTGCTACGGCGAGGCGTAACTCTATTAAGAAAAAGTATTACGAACACGTGCAAAACTTTATTGTGGGAAGTCACCGTAAGCCGTGGCTATTCGAACTTTACAATAATTTGTTTATACCTTTGATCGAAGAAAGTTGGATTGTAAAATATGATGCTGGCACTCATGCCTACGAGGAGTAATAATGCAAGGTGATTATGGGACTGGTCCTAGTGAGCCTGAACAGGATGCAGTAAGTGATGATCGTAATCCTGAGGCATCTACCACCACCGCACAACCCTATCCATCTGTTGATACAGTAACAGTAGGGGGTGGGAATGCATCTGTAAGTATGGCGACATATCAGTCTAATCGTGATCCGGCTGACGCATTTGAAGCATTTATTAATTTGTTGCTAGATCAGAAGATTTTCTTTATTCGTGGATTTTCATCTGAACTCAGTGGCGATCCGATGCTGGATCCCTTCGGTTTGGCGACACATCCCGATATGGCAAGTGCGGAAACCCAACTTGGTTGGGAGCATGGTGGCGATCCCGCTGAAAAGGCTACAATGGTAGAAATTGAATCTGCTGAAGGGCAGCAGCATTTGGAAGATGCGTGGCGTCACGAGCATAGTATATCTGCTGGTGACTTAACTGCTGATCAGAGAAAGCAGTTTGAGGATTGGCAGGACGCTACGGTTGGCGGGAACGCCTTCATGTATCTACTAGAAGCAGGTGACCCTGCTCTTGGAACGATTACTGATTCCAATTATCCCTCTCTACTTGTTCCCAGTTATGACGGAAGCGTCATGGGGAATATGAGTAGGATTGAGGAAGCATTGAGGGCGGTACCGTTGGATAGGCCGTCGTTTGATGCGTTTACCCATTCGATGTCTCGGTCGGATCCACGAAAATGGCGTGCTGTTCAGTCTGTCATGTCGATGATGGGGTACTACGGTGAGAATATTCCACAAATTCGGTGGGGAGGGCATTCCTATATAGATCGAAATGCTTTTCAATGGATGATGACAGATATTGTAAATGAGGAATTGAAGGTTGCTCAACACAACAGAAACAATCCTGACGCGCCTTTGCCTAAGCCCACGCTACGAGGATTTGTTGATCGTAAATATACCGAACATTTGGAGGAATCTGTTAGGCAGGCTAATGCTGGCGCAGATGGCTTGGCTGCCTTCGGTGGTGATGTGAGTACCCATATTCAAAACAATATTGCTGATTCTTTGAATTATCTAGGCCAGTCTGTTACTCCGTCTATGAAGAATCGCATTAATACTATGGTTAATGAGATGTTTGTTGAGGGGGATTTGGATGCTGCGGCTGTTTTGAATACCGATTTGGTTGGGATGCAGGTAAGCGATGATGCGCTACGTAGTGCGGATGCTTGGTTGGCTGCGTTTCATGGTAACCAGAGGGGCTGGGAAGACAACATCCAGTTTGGTGTTAATGGTACGCCTACGGAGTTGCTGCGTATCGCTCGGGGGGCCGGTGTGGACCTTACCGGTGTAAACGTGCAGGGCAAGTATCGGGAACGGGAACTTGGCCCTGACGGGGAGATGAGAGATGTCGTAACTGGAGAGTTTGCACCGATTTCGGGCATGACAACAGAGCAACGGCACAACGTCGCTCGTTGGTACTTCTTGACTCTTCTACAACAAAACAATAATAACTTGAGTGTTACTGCGAATCAATACGCAAACACTATCGGTAACCGTGTATTCGAACAAAGCGGTTTTGATGATGCGTGGCTAGATAATACTGTTCGTATTGCCAATCAAGATCCAACTTCGTTTGCTTATCGGGCAGGCTGGGATACGTATGAGGAACAAAGTCAGGAACGAATCGATGCGTTGAATAATGTTGAAGCACGTGTCATGGCTTCTGAAGATTTCTCTAACATCAGTAATAAGGCTGGATCAAAGGCTTTGGCTGCTGCATTGACCGCTATGACAGGTAGTTCTTCTAAGCAGAGGCGACCACGGCTATGACAACTGAAACCTATCAATCACCTATTGCAGTTCTGGATGGTTTATGGAAACCATTCGGTAGGTATGTAAGCAGGTTTCTTGGCTATATGGGGAATGATGTTATGCCTGTTGTGGGCCGCGTACAGAATGACGAGGCTCGTCAAATGTATGATGCCGTATTCCAGCAGTTGGGAGAAGAAGCAAATACCATCTTTGGTTCTGCTAATGGAGACATATTGAAAGATGGGTTAGGTGTATGGGTTACTTGGAAAGATGATGCTGCTTTGAACAAGGCTCTTGAAGTTGCTGCTGATTATGGCATCTCTTTGAATCCTGATTCCCCAAACATTATTGAACCTTTGGGATTGAGAAATAATGAGACTCCGTATGAGATACCGGGGGTTGATGTAAGCAAGTATTCGGGTACACGTGGAAGCCAGATGAATAACGGTGCCGGTCTTGTTGGTGATTCATTTGATTCCATAATGGGTGCGATGTTTTATGACAGGAATTGGACTCCAGAAGATAAATGGCATCCCGGCGAAATGTATATAAATATCTTGGATGGGGCTGTTGATGCTTCTAGCCCTGAGTTTGCTGATTGGTTCCAGTCTGCGATGGATATGTGGATGGGTGAATCTTCTGAGATGCGTCAGCAGTTCTTCTACGATCTGTTGGCTAGTAACCCGGATGCTTGGGCTGATTGGATCCATGAATGTATTTATCCACCGGATGAGCGGCCTTCGCGTACAACTAAGATTACTCCTGAGCCTGAAGATTCTGAAGAAGAAGAAGGAGGAGAAGACGGTCGCGGTGGACATGAAAGGCCGGGACGAGAGTGGGAAGAAGGAGGAGAAGACGGTCGCGGTGGACATGAAAGGCCGGGACGAGAGTGGCCCGACGACCCGCCCCCCGGTACTGGTGGGCATAAGAAGCCGATACCGGTAGATCCGAAACCTGATGGTCCTCAACCAGACCCGCCTCATGGTGAACATCGGCGTCCTGTTGAGCCAGAAAGAGAAGGATCAGAACCACTTGAAACTCATACATGGCCCGGAGGTGGGTTGGCGCGTCTTCTAGGAGAAGAGGAACCTCATACAAGATCGATATGGCCGGGTAGGAGGAGACATCCGCTTGATCCTGAAGCCGATAATTTTTTCTCAGGATTGTGGGGATCGATATTGAGGCTTGGACCGGATGCTATAGAAGAATGGATTATGGATAATTACAATTGGGACAGACAACGAGAGCGTTCTAAACTAGGTGTTGGATCAGATTGGGATCCTGAAGGGGGATGGGATGCCCATTGGGATAACAAGTGGGCTACTCAGGAGCGGCGTTGGGAAGAACGTCTGGCTGATAAACGGAGGAATGCATAATGCCTGATCCGGGTGTAAGACAAGAAGACATGCCACAGCCTAGTGTGACCTTTTCGCCTGAGATTGTTGTTAACCAACCACCTGATCCTAAGTGGGATGCTGGGGAATGGTGGGTTACATTGCAGCGGATGTATCCGGGCTGGGCAAAGATCATTGAAAGTGAACCCGGAATGCAGGACATCGTTAGTGAATTCTTTGCGGGTTTGGATCCTGATACGATTGATTGGCGTGATGTGGAATTGAACTTGACTAATTTGTTGAAGGGTTCGAAGTGGTACACGGAGCAGGCTCAGAGTGTAAGGGATTCCATTCTTCTTGAAATGGAAGACCCCGCTACATACAAATATAATATTGGTCAGAATGAAAAAGACATTAAGCAAATTTTGTATAACATGGGTCTATCATTGACCGATAATTCAATTGGTGTCTTTGCAGAGCGAGCAGAACGATATAACTGGGATCTGAATCAACTAACAGAACATCTTGTCAAGTATGCCCGTGGTGGCGAGAAGCCTGTACGGGGTGGTATTAAGCGTACCTTCGAAGATATCAAGAGTTATGCACAGAGTATGCTTACACCGATTGGTGATGGAGATACTTGGAATTTTGCATATAAGATTGAGGCGGGTAATGATTCTATGGAGAATGCTGAAGACCATATTCAGGGGATCGCTGCTGAAACTTTCAACTTTGTGAATGTTCAGGAACTTGCATCTAAAGGATTGACTATTTCTGATCTTCTATCAGGTGTGAAGGAACAGATTGCGACTACCCTAGATTTGAATTCTAATGATGTTCGTTTGTATAATATGTCTTTGGATGATCTGGTTGTCGGAGAAGGCGAAAGCAAACGGTTCATTAATCGTCAGGAAACCGAAGCATGGGCAAAGAAGCAGGGTCGTTACCAGATGACAGATGCTTATCGTGGCGATGTGCGTGATCTTGCACAGGGTGTTGCCAATCACTTTGGTACGCGAGCATTTGGAGGCTACGTGTAATGGCTAATCTTACACCGGAGGCTGCTTCTTATTTGCAGTTTCTTAATTCGATAAAGCAAGAACAGGGTATTGAAGGTCTTATCGAATTTGCTTTGGATCCTATGGGTACAGGCGAAACGGGTGCCGGTATCATCAGTGAGGGTGCTGCTGCGAAATTGCTTGAGCAGGGTGAACTCGCAAATATCAATGATAAGACAATCTTTGAATGGAATGCAGGTGCTGGTGGTAGGGGGCCAGAAGGCGGTGATCAGATAAATGTAATTGGCGAATTTGATGAAGACGAAGAGGACGAAGAGGAAGCTGACGAAGGT
>Ga0208919_1000563_pt1 | contig 24563 bp, 28 predicted proteins | sample 4_EtaG_FD_184076 | JGI IMG/M metagenome (GOLD analysis project Ga0208919, IMG submission 184076) | Marine viral communities from the Subarctic Pacific Ocean - 4_ETSP_OMZ_AT15127 metaG (SPAdes) (version 3) | ecosystem: Environmental > Aquatic > Marine > Oceanic | place: Pacific Ocean | collected...
GAAACGGTGGCATCATGCCATCTGAGGGTTCTGGTCAAAAGGATGATGTACCTGCTATGCTTATGGCAGGTGAATTTGTATTAAATAAAAAAGCTGTAAAGGGTTTAGGTAATGGAGATCTTAATAAGGGTATTGAGAGAGCATATGCCATGCAGAACCGACTTCAATCACAAGGAGCGTAATAATGGCTGATCCAGTAACAACAATACAACGCCGCCCAGATTATCTTGAGTTACGAGAAAAGGCTCTACTTGACGCGATATTTGGTGACTATGATACAAAGACTAAAGAGTTTTCTGACGGCCTTATTCAACGCGAAGATTTATTTACAATACCTGAATATAAATTAGCAGGTCAGTACGGTAGAGATCCAGATACAGGTCAGATTATAGATTTTGGACTCGAAACTTTTGGATCACAATTTCTTCAAGAAGACTCAAGAGGCGCTTACGATCCAGAAACTCAAACATTTGCTTCAGGTCCAGATAATATACCTGACTTTATGCAGCGTACAGATCCTTATTTTGGTCAGGCGCAAACAGGTTTACAACAGGGTTTGGGGTCATTATCCCAAGCTAAAAATCTTCTTTCTAGTCCATACTCAACAACCAGATTTATGAATCCTTTTCAGAGAGAGGTTATAGATGAGGTAGAAAGAGATATTGATCGCCAAGGTTTGGTTGCTCAAAATCGTGCTGCTGATAAAGCTATACAAGCAGGGGCATTTGGTGGTTCTCGACAGGGCATTCAAACAGCAGAGATTGAACGTAATATCCTAGACGCAAAACGTAAAGCCACTGCTGATTTAAGAATGAAAAATTATGCACAGGCTCAAAAAGCCTCACAAGAGGCAGGTAGACTAATTGGCGGTATAGGTCAGTCTTATGGAACTATAGGCACTCAGGCGGCTGATACAGGCCGTGTGTACGGCGCGATGACTCCTGCGGATCTAGCATTTATGCAGGGTGTAGGAGAATCAGAGCGTGGATTTAGACAAACAGTGCTTGATACAGAAAGACAAGAAGCACAAAGGCCAACTGAGCAAGCTCTATTGCCATATAACTACGCATATGGCGCTCTGTCTGGTACACCTTCTGCGGGTCTTTATACTCAAATACAACAACCTACTTATCAAACTAATCCAGTAATGGCTGGACTTGGAGCATATACAACCCTTCAGGGCATTAACAGAGCTTAGAAATAAGGCGAACAATTATGGTAAGCGGAAAAAGACCACAATTTAACTTAATGGTAGATCCATATACAGAGCAAATGTTAGCTCGTGGAGTAGGTGGTGCTCCAATGACTAATCTTGAAGCAGTTAGAGCTAGAAAAACTCCTACTTTTAAAGATGATCCAAAAACATTGATGGATAATTTATTTAAGGGTGGTTTTTTTGGTTTAGGTGATGTTTTTGAAGCTGGTGGTCCAGGATTTGCTAGTATGCCGTACAAGCCTCCGAAAAATGTACAGGAAGCTACAAAACAAATTACGGGTAAAGATGATAATATATTTCAAGTTCCCGGTGAAGATTTAAATACCAAAAGCGCATTTGAAATAAACAAAGTATTATCCGAAAATTTTGTTCCAAAAAAGGATCGTTTAAATTACAGAAAGCCTGAAGCTTTAGACTCAGATTCTGCTTTAGCTCAAAATATACCAATAGAAGAAATAGAAAGATCTAAAAAAGCTGAAGAGTTTAGAGCTCAAGAAGCAAAGATAGCTGAAGCTCAAGGTATGCCACAGGAAAATCTTGTAGGTGAGGGTGGCGAAAAAGATGGCGAAAAAGCTATTGAAAAACTTTTTGAGCAATCTATGGAGGACTATATTACAAATGCTAGAGGTGTTGGTCCCGAAAAAAGAACTAAGGACTTATCGGAATACAAACGAGAGTTTGCTGAAGCCACAGGTATAGATATAAGCGGAAAAGTTGATAAGAGTGCCGCTCTCATGTCGCTTGGACTTGCTCTTATGCAGAACAGAGCAGGTAAAGGTTTTAACGTAGGTCGTATGCTTAGTGAATTTGGTAAGGCAGGAGAAGCCGCCATGCCTGCGCTAGAAAAAGCCAAGACACAAGCTAGAAATGATGCGATAGCAGCAGGCAAGTATGCCTTACAAACTAGAGCGTCAGATCGAGCTACTGACGCCGCCAATCAAGAAAAGCTTATGAACCGTGGTAAATATTGGGTTTATAAAAAAGGTGCTAAGGGAGCAGAGTTTTCTGAATTTGATAAAGGTGAGTTTGTTGATTTGAATAAATTTGAACTTAACAAACTTGTAAACACTCCAGACTTTGATAAAAATTATGCATTTATTGATGCGGATGATCGTTTTGATATTTTAAAAACAAGAGCAGAGGCTTTAGATAAAGACCCTGAAAAATCTTGGAGTAGTAAAGGATATGACCGTATATCTTTAATAGGTGGAGATCCTAAAGAAACCCCTTACGAACTTACAGTTCAAGGAGTTATGAGAGATGCTAATTATGAATTAAAGCCTGGTGAATATAACATGAAATTAGGTGAGACTAAAGAAAGTGTTATAGATCGTATGATTGGCTATCAAAATGGCATTAATAAAGATATGGATAAGTTTGAGGGCTTAATTGAAAATATTAATCAAGGTGTAAGCATACCTAAACAAGCGATTGATAGAGTAAAAGGTTTTTTTAGGGCAATTGGATATACGCCTCCAGATGGAATGCCAGGAACAACACAACAGGCAAGACAGCAACTGAAAAACTTTTCAATTGATAATGCAACTGAGATTCTTAAAGAATCTGGGAAAACATTGTCTGATGGCGATAGAAGATTGGTTAACGAACGTGTTGGTCAAATTGATTTCTTTAACGCAGATCCTGCTTTAATAATGAATCAAATTAGAGATGTTTATAATTTTACAGTTCAAAAATCTCAAAATAATTTAGATCAAGCTATTAGAGCTCTTGGAAGAGATTTTGGAGTTTTTGTTTACCCAGCAGGACAGGATGATATACCAGAGAATCAAGAAGAACTCGATGCTATGAATAAAAAGTTTAAAACAAATTATACAATGGATGATTATAAAAAATGACACCTCAAGAACAGCTAAGAAAGTTTAGAGAGAGTCAATTATCTCCACAAGAATTGCTTAGAAAATTTCGTGCTGAAAATCCTACTGGTAGTTCTCTTGGTATGGAAAGAGCTAAATCTTTTGCTGATTTAGTAACAAAATCTAAAGACCAAGATTTCGATTATGATACAGGCGCTAAAGGTGGATTAAGAGCAAAATTATCCTTCATGGAGACTGCTGAAGAAAAAGAAAATTTTCTTCGTCAAAGAGTTGGAGATGAGGGTTTTACCAAAGACTCAAAAGGAAATTTAGCTTTAACACCTGCTGGTCAGGCCAAAGAGGGCATGGAGCCTATCGGTAAAAACCTTGTGATAGAGGATAAAGGTTTTACTCTTAGAGATTTTTCTGATGTAGCCGGTTTGGTTCCAGAAACCGTTGGTTCTATTGTTGGTGGTATACTTGGGGCTCCAGGTTTATTTACAGGTGCGTTAGGAGCGGCAGGTGGAGCAGCAGCGGGTCAGACAGTTGAGGAAGCTATTGAAGGTCTCATGGGTCTGCAAAAACAAACAGGACAAGAAGTTCTTAAAGATGTGGCTACAGAAGCCGCTATAGCTGGCGCTGTAGATTTTGCTACAGTTGGGACATATAGAGCTCTTCGTGGCGCTGTTAATTTAGCTGGTAAAGGTGCAAATGCCGCCGCTAAAGCTACTGGACAAACACAAAATGAATTAAATCAAGAAGGTGCTGAGAGAGCTTTGCGTCTTTTAGATAAAGGGGCTCAACCAAGTTATGAAGCCGCAGGTATGAATGCGGCTGTATCTAGAATTTCTCAAATATCAGAAGCGATTGGTGGAGGAAAAAGAAGAGCTCTAAAAAATATTGGTTTTGCACTTAAAGAAAAAGCAGATCTTTTACAAAAGTATGGAGCCGTTGATTCTGAAGAGCTTGCATCAATTCTTGGAAAATCAACGCCTGCAAAGGCAAAAGAACTTTCTAATCAGCTAAAAAACGCTCAACAAGCTCATATGAAAGCCATAGATGATAGTCTTGGTATGTTAACTCAATCCACTCGTAAGGGTGAAGAGATTGATGATTTTGTTTTAAAAGCTCTTACGGATAACTATGAAAGTTTTGTAAAAGGTGCTGATGCAGAATGGAAAGCAATTGATGATACTTTAAGTAATATTAAAGGAAAGATAATCTTAAATGGAGAAGAAATTGAGGCTACAGGAGGTCAATTGCCCATTTTTGATATTCAAGCATTCAAAACAAGATATGATGATGTTATTCAAAATGATTATGGAGGAGCAAAAGGTTTGCCTCCAGAAGAATTTACAAAAATTGGTAATGATATTAATGAATTGACACTTTCTGGTCCTAAAGATGGATTTACATCTTTTAACGGAATGAAAAATCTTCGTAAAAACATTCAAGATACTTTAATGGACCCAAGATTAAGCACTGGGGCTACAACAGCTAGACGTTATTTGTCTGACGTTCGTGATAAAATTGACGATATGATGTACGGAAGAGTAAAAATGAGTTTTGCTGGAACTGGTCCAGGCGGCGCATCAATTATGAAAAGGGCCATGAAACAGTTAGAGAATGCTCGTGCTTCATACAATGCAGAAATTGGTCTTTACCAAGGTTTGGAAAGGTTAAACATTTTAAGAAATGTGGGCGAAGCTGGTAGAGATGTTAAGTTAGTAGTAGGCAGATATTTTGATGACATTGTAAAAACGCCAAGGCGTGTAAATGCTGTTTTAGATGCATCAAAAGAAGGTAGAGAAGAGGTGCGTCAAGCACTTGCTCAAAAATACATTGATGAGGCTTTAACAGCCGCTAAAAAAGATTTTTCTGATCCAGATAAATTTAATGGTGTTTTGTTTAACAGCAAAATAAATAGTTTAGGAAAATCTGGTAAAGCTATTTTTGGTGATGATTGGAATCAAGTTCAAAATATAGCAAGATCTTTAGCTTATGGTGGTATTAAAAGAATAGATGATGATATTTTAGAAAGAGTTGTTTCGCAAAATCCATCTGATGATATAGTTACCACTCTTAAAAGTATAAAAGATGCTCAAGTTGGCCTCGAAGAAGCCATGTCATCTAAAGTTCTCCGTGATTTAGCAGAGGGAAAATTAGACCCTCAAGATGCTGCAGTTTCAATAATGAGCCCAAAAACTACAACTTCACAAATGAATAAGATTATGGAGTTTTTCAAAGACGATCCGGTAGCTCAAGAAACTATAAGAAAAACTATTATCAATGATATTCTTGGATCAGTTGACGAAGATATTTTTGTAGATGCAAAAGCTGCATTTTCTTTAAAAAATTCTTTAAACGCTTATAAACCTAAAATGCTAGAAAAATTCTTAGGTAAACAAGCTGTTGCGGATTTAAATGAATTTGCTGATGATTTAATGATGCTTAGTGATACCGGAAGAAGAGGTGCTGGGTCATTAGCCGCAGATCAGATTAGAACAGGAGCGTTCACAGCGCCAGTTAAAAATGCTGGTAAAATGGCTCGTTTTAAATTTTTAGATTATTTATTTAATCGTCCATCTACAATGCGCAGAGCTTTAGAATTAAAAACGGGTAGAAAAACTCCTGAAGAAGCAGCGGCAAGTTTATCTCAGGCACTAAATGAAGCGGCTTCTCAAGTAGGATCTGGTAAAACTGTAGGTGAAAGAGTATCAGGTGTAACTAAAGGATTAGGTGCGTTAAACAGAGGACAAGTTATAAACAGACAAATTGCAAGTCAACTACTTACAAGTCCTCAACAAGTTCGTGGAACTCCGCCTGCAAACCAAACAAGTGTACCAGATGTTAGACCACCAATTACTTCAAATGATTTAAAAATAATTCAAAGATCTAATCCAGTCGCATCTCAGACACAAGCAAATCTAAGAGAAAGAGCTAAAAGAAACCCTTACATTGCCTCTACATTACTTGGTGGTTTAGGAAGTGCAGGATTGCTTTAGTCTTCTATAATAGCGCTTAATCCACCAGATGCAGATATCGGATGGTTTTCAAGAAATTTTTTAGATGCAAATCCTTGTTTTTCGTAAGCATCATCAATAATTAGGCCGACTTGCTCTTTTAAGCTTCTGCGTTCTTTCCTCGATATTTCAACTATCTTTTCGTAAGTATCTGTGCTAACACCTACTGACTTTAGATAAGAACTCTTAGACACTAGTATAACTCCCAAAATGTACCTAAAACCACGATATAATCCCAAACTAAAAAGGTCAAGGTCAAAGTACGGAAACAAAAAGACTACTATACATGGAATTACATTCGATTCGAAGTGGGAATCAGAGCGTTATTTGTATTTAAAATCCCTCGAGAAAGCTGGTAGGATAAAAGATTTAGAGCTCCAACCACGCTATAATATCCTGGTTAACGATCAAAAGATCTGTGCGTATGTAGCCGATTTTAAATACAATAAAGAGAATGCAGATGGTATTTGGGAACATATTGTTGAAGATGCAAAAGGTGTAGAAACTCCTGAATTTAAACTAAAAAAGAAGCTTATGAAGGCTGTTTTTGATATTGATATATATCTATCCAAAAAAAATTCTTGACTAACATAAAATATTTTGCGAAGTGTAAGGCTCTAGAAAATTTAAGTGGAGATTTGCCATGAGCAATCAATTACTCGAGCGCAGAGAAGAACTGCGTACTATTATCGATGGGCATAAAAAAGAGCTCTCAGATATAAACGAAAAAATCCAAGATACTTGGCAACAAGAGGTTCGTGATACTTTACGGGCCGTTGGCAAAGATTTTGGTTCGACTACAATCATGTCTGGAAATAAAAAGCTTAAAGCTAAAATTGGCAAGAAGGTTACTTGGGATCAAGAAAAGCTTTTTGATCAATTAAATAAAATGTCACCAGAAAATGCAAAACACTATGGAAAGCTTGTTGTTTCTGTAGAGGAGCGAAAATACACAGCCGCTCCACCAGATATTAAAAATCAATTAGAAGATTGTAGAACGGTAGAAATGGGTAGTTTCTCAATAGAAGAGGATAAATAAATGGGTCTACAAATTATATCAGCCGAACAGCGGCTTGCAGAAAAGCGCGGTCATAAGATCGTAGTATGCGGAGCAAGTGGTGTTGGTAAAACAACATTAGCAACAACACTTGATCCTAAATCAACATTATTCATGGATCTGGAGGCAGGGGATGCCGCAATAGAGGGTTTCCCGATTGACGTTATTCGTCCACAAACGTGGAGTGAGTGTCGTGACTTTGCCTGCTATCTTGGTGGTGGTAATCCATCTTTGCACGAAGATCAGTGCTATAGTCAGGCGCACTATGATAGTGTTTGTCAGATGTATGGTGATCCAAGTAAACATGTGAATAAATATCAAACGCTTTTTATTGATTCAATTACAGTAGCTGGGCGTTTGTGTTTTCAGTGGTGTCAGCAACAGCCAGAGTCAAGATCTGACAGAACTGGTAAGCTAGATACTCGTGCGGCCTATGGTATGCACGGACGCGAAATGATGGCGTGGCTTACACATCTACAACACATTCGCGATAAGAACGTAATCTTTGTCGGTATCCTAGACGAATACACTGACGATTATGGGCGCAAGCAATATGCGCTTCAAATCGAGGGTTCCAAAACTGGCAAAGAATTACCAGGCATCGTAGATGAAATGATTACGATGGCGGTCTTGGGGGGCGAAAACGGACCGTATCGTGCTTTTATCTGCGATGCTTTAAATGAATGGGGCTATCCTGCAAAGGATCGCTCTGGTAGGCTCGAAACGCTTGAAAAGCCGCATCTTGGTAAACTTATTGAGAAAATGGGTACTGGGGGAAATACAGAAAGAAATTTAAACTTTGTAAACCCCAATGAACAAACTTTAGCAGAAGGGACAAAAAATGCTGAATCTAAATAACGCCGCCGTTTCAGAGGCACCAACACAAACACGAACACTTATTCCAAATGGAACAGTATGTCGTGCAATCATTGCAGTTAAACTTGGAGATATGGAACTACCAGAGTTTGGCAACGGAATGTGGTTCAAAAAGTCAGCCAATACGAATGCCAAATGGATGGAACTTGAGTTTACAGTCGTTGGCGGAGAGCACGACAAACGTAAGTTCTGGCATCGTATTTTTGTCGATGGCGATAAGATGGGTTCGAGTGGTATTCCATTAGCCAAAGAGATTGGTTTGTCTACACTTCGATCAATAATCGAAAGTGCAAACAATATTGATCCATCTGATATGTCAGAGACTGCGATGCAAAGACGCAACATAAGTGGCGTTAATGACTTGAGCGGCATGGAGATTTGCGCTAAAGTCGGAATTGAAAAAGGCACAGGCGGCTATGAGGACAAGAACAAACTCATGGCAGCAGTAACGCCGAACCAGAAAGATTTTATCCCTTCTGGACAGGCACCGATGGCGCAAGCACCTGCGGCTCAACCGCAACAAACGGCGCAACCAACATCCGGTGCAGTTCCAAGCTGGGCTAACAAGTAATCTAGCGGCACAGGTTTATTCCACACCTGCTAGACCTCGCACAGGGGGGGCGAGGGTCCAAAACCCCCCACCATCTAGATAAGAAGTGGATTCGGATATGTTACTGCGCCCCTATCAAGAGGCCGCTATAACTGATGCTTGCAAAGCATTAGATAAGCACAAAAACACAATCGTTGTTGCACCTACTGGAGCAGGCAAAACAATCATGTTGTCGGCGCTCGTAGGTCAAAGATACAAGAACGGTAAAAAAGTTCTTGTTATGCAACATAGAGATGAACTTGTAGATCAAAATAAATCCAAGTTCGAGCGTCTTAATCCATACATCACAACGAGCATAGTAAACGGCACAGTCAAAGATTGGAAAGGTGGCACTGTGTTTTCGATGGTGCAAACAATATCCAGGGATAACAATCTTAAAGATAGACCTGCTTTTGACATGGTTGTTATTGATGAAAGCCATCATGCGGCGGCTGATACATATTTAAAAGTTATTAAAGCAGTCAAAAAAGACAATCCAGATGCAGAGATTGTGGGTTTTACTGCTACGCCCAACAGAGGCGATGGAAAGGGATTGCGAAAAGTATTCAATAACTGTTCGCATCAGATCGACATTACCACACTTATTCGAGAGGGCTTTCTTGTACCGCCAAAGTCATACGTCATTGATTGCGGTGTAAACGATAGCCTGAGAAACGTGGCTATTAGCGGCAACGACTTCAACATGGAGCAAGTTGAGTCCATTATGAACCGCAAGGTCATCAATCAAAGAGTGGTTGAAGAGTATCTCAATCATGCAGAGGGCAGAAAGACTGTTGTATTCTGTAGCACAATCAAACACGCAGAGGATCTGTTAGAGGAGTTTTTAGAACAAGACATTAATGCAGAACTAGTCACAGGTGACACTCCAAAGGCAGACAGGTCTCAGATACTACATGATTTGGCTTATGGTGATGTTGAGGTCGTAGTTAACGTATCCGTGCTTACAGAGGGCTTTGACGCTCCACCAGTGTCGTGCATCATTCTAACGAGGCCATGCTCCCAGAAAGCCACAATGGTACAGATGATTGGTCGTGGCTTACGAACTATAGATCCAGAAGAGTTTCCTGATCTGGTTAAGAGAGACTGTATTGTTTTAGATTTTGGAACAAGTGTACTGACGCATGGATCGTTAGAAGATTCAGTTAGCTTAGATGACAAAGAAAAGGGTGAAGCACCACTTAAACAATGCCCAGAGTGCGAAGCCGTTGTTCCTATGGGCTCGAAGATCTGTCCTATCTGTGAACACATCTTTGATAGCGGTGAGAAAGAAGAAAAAGAAGAACTTCACACGTTTGAGATGACAGAGTTTGATCTGATGCAGATGTCTCCATTTAGATGGATGGATATGTTTGGGGATCAAAGCCTGCGTATGGCTATGGGCTTTGAAGGGTTTGTTGGAGTTGCAAATACATCTGATGTGTCAGTTGCTTTTGGCAGAAACAAACAAGGCAAACTAAAGGTTCTTGCGGTTGGCGGTGGAGTACAATGCACGGCGGCTGCAGATGATTTTTTACGAGAGATTGAGGACGGCAATGCCGCCAAGAAGACAAAAAGATGGCTAGATCAACGATTAACGGACAAACAAAGATCGCACCTGGCTACTCAAGGGATAAATGTTGAGCCGTTTGATTTCTCTTGGACGAAGTACAGAGCGGCTTGTATGCTTAGTTTCTTATGGAACAAGCGCACAATTGAGGCAACAGTGGAGAGGTATCTATGAAAAAAAATAAATTTCATCCAAAAGGTCATGTGGCGTTACCTGTTCCAGAAGGTATGTTGATGACGATGAAATCTGGGGAAAGTAATGCTGACGCACTGAAGCGTTGGCAAGTAAAAGACGTAAAGACTCGATGGGCAGTTTATGATGATGGCCTTAAAATTTGGTATAACGGAAAGCTTATAGCTGAGATACACCCAGATGATTTTCCATATCTATTATCTGATCTCGCTATGCATTTAAGGAGGAAATAATGAAAGGACAATACACTAAACAAGTTAGGGATAAATTAGGTTACACAATTTTTTTTCGTCATGATTATGACAAGAGCAAACTAAAAGATTTGTTGGCAACTGATGGAGTAAAATTTTTATTTAAAAATTTTGAAGAAATAAAATGCTTGGAATGCGGTAAAGAATTTAAAGCACAAAACAAAGGTACTGGTGCAAAATATTGCGGTGGTGGTTGCAGAAACAAATCTAGTCGTAGAAGAACCTTTGCTAAGCACGTTGAAGAAGAAATTGCACGAAGAAAGGAACAAGGATTGCTATGAGTGATTTACCAAAACCAATAAATGAATTGTCATTTGTATTAGAGAAGTTTGGTTGGGATACCAAGTTTTCAGACCTGTCATTAGATCAGGTTCATGTATTAATATTTGCTTTGCAGGAAGCAGAAAAACTATCAGAGGAAATAGAAATTGGAAAGCTCGAAGACAAATACTATAAGTCAACAGGCTCTTGGCCTTCTACAAGTATCCCCTTCTGATCTCGTAGCAGAGGCAGTATCGCAAGCAGTAGACAAAGCTATAATAGAAAAGAATACTAAACGCGAAAGAAGAAGATACCTGGGTGCATCAAGCATAGGCGATGAGTGCAGTCGAAAAATACAGTATAGGTATTTAAACTACCCGACTGATGAGGGATCAGGTTTTAGTGCAAGAACACTAAGAATATTTGAGTTCGGTCATTACATCGAAGACTACGCTGCAATGTGGCTACGCGATGCAGGGTTTGATCTGCGCACAGAAGATAAAATGGGAAAGCAGTTTGGGTTTTCTATAGCTAGTGATGAAATCAAAGGACATATCGATGGCGTGATCTGTGGTGGTAACGTGAATATGGGATATCCATGTCTGTGGGAAAACAAGTCAGCAAACGATCAGAAATGGAAAGGTTTTCAGCGCATGGGGGTAGCCAAGGCAAATCCCGTTTACGCTACTCAGATCGCTTTATATCAAGCGTACATGGAACTCACGGATCATCCTGCACTGTTCACAGTGGTAAACAAGAACACATCTGAGATTTATTACGAGTTGGTGCCGTTCAATCGAGAGTTAGCACAGGCCGCAAGTGACAAGGCTGTAAATATCTTGACTGCGGCAAAAGCAGGTGACATTCTACCTCGCATAGCTCAAACAAAAGATTTTTATCTTTGTAAGTTTTGCGAGTTTAGGGAGACTTGTTGGAATAATTAAAAAAGCAGGGGGTAGGCAAAAGGACTATGATCTACCCCCTGAAGAGGTAAATAGGTATATAAGGACAATATAATGTCATTAAGGGTAATTGGCAATACAAGATATGGTAATGGACAGAGAGATTTAGTCGCAGATATAACGGATAGAGTTCCGTCTTATGTGCAAGTAGAGTCTCTTAAAAACGCTTATCCCAACGGAAAAGTTGTTCGTAATGAATTTTATCTGGGGTCTTTAAACGGAGAGCCAGGTCAGTCTTTAAAAATAAATATAGATCCATCGAGCCCAGAGTTTATGCGAGGCATGGATTTTAACACAGGCGATGGCATTGGGGGAATAACTAAAATCCTGATGGCGGCATACAATTGGAAAATAAAAGATGTAGCAGATCACTTCTCTACATGGTTGGAAAAGCCACAAACAGAACCACCCATGAATCCAATAAAGCCCAAACAAGAAGAGCCACAGACTCAACAAATCAAAACAAAACGAATTATTGATCACTCAACACCATATGATGCTGAGTATTTATATTTATCAGAAGACGGTGAAGTTATTGTTGCTGTCAGAAAATATATAGAAAGAGATCAAACTGGAGAGATTGTTAAAGATAGTGATGGTAGCGCAAAGAAAGAGTTTCGTCAGTTTCCTCGATTACCAGAAACAAGACCTCTTTATAACCTACCGCAAATCAAAGAAGCTGATCGAGTCATATGGGTTGAAGGAGAGAAGTGTGCTGATGAGTTAATCAAACTAGGACACACGGCAACTTGTACTATTGGTGGTGCCGGAATGCTTTCTCAGCGCACCAAAGATAAGTTTGACTTCTCTCCACTGCACGGGAAAGAACTTATTATATGGCCTGATAATGATGATGCAGGACAAAAACTAGCTAGAATTATACAAGAACTTGGAGTCAACGCAGGCGCAAAATCTGTTACAATGCTCACGCCTCCACAGGGTAAGCCTAAAAAATGGGATGCCGCTGATGCAATAGAAGAAGGCTTTGACGTATCAAAGTTTCTCAACGCACCGAATCACAAAGTAAAAAAGACATTATCTCTCAAAAATAAAAGTCTGTTAATTGGAGAGCAATTCGCAGGAGTCCCACCAGAACAAAAATTTCTGATCGGAGATACAATACCTCTAGGAATACCATGTGTTTTTGCCGCTGCAGGAGATAGCGGTAAAGGTATGATGACACTAGACCTGGCTATGAAAGTTGCATCCGGTCAAGCCATGCAGAGATCTTTTGGTGGATTAGTTGCTCATCATGGATCAGCAATAATACTATCGGCTGAAGACGATAGAGATGAATTACATCGTAGAGTTAGCCGACTCGATGCTATGAACAATCGATCAAACTACAAGCATGACTTGTTAATTGTACCTTTACCAAACGAAGGTGGTGTGTTTCCGATTATGATGAAGTCAGACAATACCTACGTTACATCACCAGAGTTTGAAAAGATCTACGAAGAAATGCTTGAAATTGAAGATCTGGCGTTGGTCATTATTGATCCTATGGCATCTTTTGTCCATGCAGATGTAAACGCAGATCCGGCGGCTGGCGCGGCGTTCATGGGTCTATTAGCTCAAATGGCTACAGAAACAGGTGCTACAATTATGGTCAATCACCATATGGCTAAGATTAGAGATAAAGATCCGGTCACAACCCCAGAAGAAGCTCGTAATCTTATTCGAGGCACGTCAGCTATTGTTGATGGAGTCAGGTCAGCTTTCGCTGTTTGGCAAGTCGATGAGGGTGTAGCCAGGACACGATGTAAAAACCTTGGCGTTACTTATACAAGGAACGCTGTGTTTGATGGAGCCGTGGTTAAATCAAATGGCGTTGCAAATCGGGACATAAGACACTTTATTCGTAACTCAAACAACGGGCTGCTAGAAGATAGAAGTGAAGATATTAGAAGTATTATTGGTTCTGAAGTCGTTAGAAATAGACTCGAATATGTATTTAACTTTATCAGTATTCAGGAAGAAGCAGGTAATTATATGACAAAAGATGGTAATATTGATGGTGTTTGGGCTCAAATTCAAAACGCACCGTCTACAGATATTAATGCTATAAATTTAAGAGATGATGGCAGAACCACAATTAAAAACACTGTTACAGCTTTACTACAAGATGGTAGGCTAGGTGCTTATAAAAGAACAGACAAATCAAAAAAACAATTTATCGGGGTCATAGGTGGTAATTTGTATTACCAAGAACAAGCGATTATAAACGGAATTTAATAATGAAAGCGAAAGCAAAAGGTCATATATACGAAAACGAAGAGGCTCGAATAAGATATGAAGATCTCTACAGCAAAAACTGGTGCGCTCAAAACAGAATAGATGTATCAGAAAAACCTCATCTTCGGGGACAAATTAAAGTTAAAACTTGGTCTGAAAAAGAAGAAAATAAAAAAGAAAATTTACCTCCTCTTTCATCTAAAAATGCAAAGATGATTAATAGTTTTTTAAATAGAAAAATGGAAATACCAAAAATTGCAGAGTTTATGTTTTCAACCGAAACATTTGTTCGGAATATTATAAAAAAATATAAGTTGCCGAGAGATAATTAATTAGGCCGAACTCGCGGCCTAACTAATTTTGACACTTTATCTGTTGTGTAGCAACCCATCGAAATGTCATTGCCATACAAGTCAAACAAATAGTCGTACATGAAATCTGCACTTCTGTTTTCCATAGCTCTCGAACAATGCTTCTCGCTCTCAAACCATACGGCTGTTTCGATGTCGTGACCATGCAAAGTGTATGCAATGACAAGTGCCGTGAAGTATTCGATCATTTGTTTTTCCACACATCGTTAATCAATATCTTATCCCTGTCACCACCGAACTCAATGATGAACTCGCTCTTAGCCAACTGACTGGCCTTTGCAGAGCTCTCAGCCTTAATAGGATAAGTCTTTCTAACAACGCCTTCTATCTCCACCAAGAACTCTCTTTTTTCGGGGTAGTGATCGGGCTTCGGGAACACATGAACCGTGTTAAATCCATCATCATCCATCTTTACTAATCTCCAAATCTTTCATCCAGTTTTGCAGAGTCTGATAATTTTTCAACCCTAATAGTTTGGCGGCTGATCCGATGTTATCTGATTTATCAAGAGCCCTTCGAACATATTTTTCTTTAGTTGTTCTAATAGCCCTAAGAACATCAAAATCATCTTGCGCTAACAAATCAAGGTAAGCTGGATTATCCTTGCGCCATTGCTCGTTAACACCAAGATTGTGTTTGATCTCTTTCTTAAACTCATTCAGATCAGTCTCAGTCTTGATGTCACCAAGCCTTTCAAGTGTGTAGTGCATACACATAGTATCGTCTTCAATAGCCATCTAATATTCCTTTATTCTAGATGTGATATAATTAATAAAATATTTTATATACTCAATCAATAATGAATATAATTTTTTTTATAAAAAAAACCCCCAATGCCAAAAACAGAAATAAAAAGCATCGAGGGTCTAGTTCAGTATTTTGAGTTTAATAATAGGAAACAGGCGATGTTCCTATTAAAGAATACATGACATAAGCTGTCCTGGCTGGCAAGAAAAAATTTGCAACACATATAAAATTCAGTTACAAACAACTTACACAGTTACCCCCGTAATTGTTGAAACTTGGGGGCGCGGCTTTTTTTCCTTTTTGCAAATTAAATCCACCGCGCTCCATTTTTTTCTGCAGCCTTCGGGTTTGGGTTTACCATAATTGACAATGAACTCCCAAAATCCAACCACATACCATAAAAATAATAATGCCTGCAATCAAAAATTCCTCAAAAATTCTGTTCATCCCCAGTCCTTTCTGTCCTCTTCGTTGCGCCAACCTTCCATGTAGGCATCCTTTTCTTCTTTAGTCATGTTGCTCTCAGTCACAACACTCCTACCAATATTATCCAACCAAATGTGTGGCTCTGGCTGCCGCCCATAATATTGATCCATTGAGCCACGATCTGCGGCTTTTTCTTCACGATCCATCACCCATGATTTCACTTTACCCATAACACTCCCTTTCGTGTTCTTTGTATTCCTCAATAAGAACTTTTGTCTTATCTTTTAAATGTTGTGGTATTTCAGTCCCCTGATAAAAAAACACGCTATCCTCATAACGAATATCTGTCCAAGATTCAGCGCACATAGGAAGAGGCTTAAAGTATACCTCAACTTCATCAGGGTACTCCCAATCGTGATAATAAACGCAGTCCTTATCTTCCATGACTTGCGTCCAGTGAATGTCATCTCCAGTACGCTCTCCCAACATAATAGATAATTCTTTGCGTCTTTTGATGTTTTCTTCTGATAATAATTCAGTCATTTTTTACCTCCATATAACTTTCTATTAACCCTTGCGCGACTTGCGCCGTGATGGCGTTTCCGTAGGCGCGGAGCCGTCCCACTCTGGAGGTAGCCCCATGAGCCAACGGGAATGTGCTGGGTTCAACTGGCCTCCACTTTCCATCTCGGCAGAGGAGCCAGTCAGTATCTCGCCAGAAACCGTTAGTCTCATTGGCTCTGGTTTGGGCTTCACTTCCCCTTTCGCCTCCATCACCGCTTCGATCATGTCTGGTGATACTTGCTCCCTCAGATTGCACGGAAACGATCTGTTCTTTCTCGTTGTCTGATGCATCCTGATCATGGCCTCCTTGCTCCGTAATGGAAGACTGTCCATCGTGTTCGGTGTCGCCCATCCAGCTAGTGCTTGCGCCGTGTCCGCCAGAGTCATTGATCGACCTGTCTCCAGTCTTCTTTGACTGAACTTCTGAGGATCTCTCACTCGGCTCATATTGTCGTCCGCTACTTGCGGTGTCGGCCATCCCGACATCTGACTCTGTTCGGGTAAATTGTGACCCCGACTGTTCCACTCCTTGACCGACTCTGGTTTTGCCGCTCCCTTGTGATCCGCTGTTGTCGGGGTTGCCCACCCCGATAGAACCGCTACTACTTCTTCCAGATTTGATTTGTTCCGATTGGCTAACTTGTCTCGGTTTTCTTCCGTTATTATTGGATGAACCTTGTTGGCTCTCGGTGTCGGCCATCCAGCCAGTTGAGCTTGCGCCCCCGTGTTCCAACCGTGCTTCCCGTTCAGATGTGACGGGGCTATGTTCGTTCCGCCCGTCATCGATGTCGGTGTCGCCCATCCCGATAGTTGAGCCGCTACGTCCAGAGTGTCCGTGCTTATCTTGCCATTTCGAATCCGTCCGCCCTGATATCCCCCCTTGTGATCTCGGGTTGTCGGTGTCGGCCACGAACCAAAGTCTTTGCCTGATGTGCGGAGCGCCGAAGCCCGCAGAGCAGAGATCGAAAGACCCGATGGCGTAGTCCGCTCCTTCCATGTCAGCTTGTACAAGGTCGATCCAACCGAGGCCGTCTTTTGACGCAACTTGTTCTCCAAAGACCGTTGAAGGTCTACACTGTTCGATGAGGTGGAACCAGTGAGGCCAGAGGTGCCGCTCGTCAGTAACCCCTTTTCTGCTACCAGCGTTGCTGAAAGGCTGGCACGGACAAGATCCTGTCCAGACTGGTCGGTCATCTTCCCATCCAGCCGATCTGAGTGCGTAACTCCAGACGCCGATTCCAGCGAAGAAGTGACATTGAGTAAATTCTTGAAGTTCATCTGGTCGGACATCTGATATGCTCCTTTCGTCCACTATCCCATCTGCGATATGCCCAGATCGAATTAACGATCTGAGCCATTCTGCGGCGTATGGGTCAATCTCATTATAGTATGCCCATTTCTGTCCGCCTATAGATTTATGCGTCACCAAGGTTGCACCATATTTCTTATTGTTCGGGCATCCTCTAAACGCTTTTTGTAAACATCAACTTCGGGAAGTTCTTTCACAACATCTTCCATGTGTTCAACCATGTGATCCATTGCAACCTGAAGCACGTTCATTTGACCCTTATTTAAAGTCCAAGCCTTCTCATTTATAATGTGAATTTTATTAAGTTCACTCATATCAATTATCCTCCTCTTCTGAGCCCCAACCCTCTTGCTTTTTGACAAACTCTGCAAAGTAATTTTCATCAACTTCGTACTCATAGCAAAACTCAACAAACTCAGGATCGTAATCTAAATGATCTCCGTCATCAGGACTTGGGTAAACGGAAAATGATTGCTTGTTATATTCCTTATAAATCTCCCCAAATCTTGGGTTCTCTTCAGGCTTCCAACTTTTCTTCTCACCTTCCTTAAATTCACCTTCAAACCAACCGCCCTCATCAATGTAATCAGCACAAACTTCTATGCCCATTTCATGTAATTTTTTCCATATAGGGATCGGTGGACTCCAAGCCGTCCAACATTTGAATTTAAAATATTTCACAGGAATTGGATAGTGATCGTCATCTTGCGGCTTTTCAACAATATGAACTGCGGTAATATCCCATTTGGTATCCCAATTGTCATAACGCCAATCGTACCAATTCGGAATTCCTTTTTCTTCACACATCTTGCGCTCATCATCACCCAAATTACCATGAAACATATTCTCTGGTTCTGGAATGACAGCACTCAAAAACTTTTCTTCCTTGACCGCCTCGTAAAGACGGTCAATTTCTTTTGGTTCTCCTCTCAGGAAAACATTCTGATAACAATGATTAGGCATTATTGATCTCCCTTTTCAATTGAGATTAAACCAACGTGACGCATCCATAAACGGATCATTTTTAAATTCTCGTTGGCATAATTATTAACATATTCTGCGCTAACATTTCCTTGAAATCCGCTACCCATAAGCCAGACATCCACAGTGCCTGACGCATAATCACCCCCTTCATCATCACTAAATCGACAACAATAAGACCAATCTTTTGGATCAAGACTTCCTCTTTTTTTCGGATTAACAAAAAAATAAATGTCAGATCTACTTCCACTATAGATTGTAGTTCCAGCGTAACTTCCCTTGGGGTGTTGACATAAATCTTGAAATATCGGCTTTTGTTTATAACCATACTCATCTATTACACACATTATTGTTCCCACCTTTCAATAAAGTCAGTTACATATTCTTTCTGATCTTCAGTTAAAGTGTAGCAAGTGATGACCGCTTGAGCGTCCGCTTGTTTGTCATCAATGTTATCTTGCTTACCAAGCCAATTATTCCACTCATCATAAAGAGGCGTCCACTTGGCAACATTAGACTCAAAATAATCTTTAACAAACTCCAAGACCTCTTCCATTGTCTCAAAGTCTTTTTGAAATTCGGTTGTGTCACTGTCACCGTACTCACCTTGAAGATGGACATTAAATCTATAATAAGTCTGACCTTCTTTTAAATTGTGATACCAATCACTCCACTGATGATCTTTCCAATCCATCCAAACACGCATACCTCTGTCTGGATATTTTTCTGTTGGTATCATTTTACAAACATGGGGCATGGCCTCATTGTGCCAACACTCGTCCTCAAAACCATATTTGTCTAATTCATTAAGTAATTTGTTAAAGCCCTCTTTATCATCAAAGTTTGGGAATTGATTATGAATTGATCTTTTCTCTGTTACTTTTGTCATTATGCTATCTCCTCTTCTTTTGTGTGGAGATCCAATACCATTTTCATGGCATCATCTAGTTTTTCAAATGATCCAAAATGCTCAGTAACACAATTACTACCGTCATCAATCCAAGCCAATTTATGAACTTCGTAAGTGGTTTTACCCATATACTCATATGCATCACAAACCTGAATGTACAAACAATCATCGGCTTTTAATACATACTGACTATCCTCAACGTCTGGATCTTCAGCTTTTTCAAATTTAAATAGTTCCTTGATTGGATCTATCTCTTCAATTTTATAAGTGCCTTGGTGATATTCACCTTTAGCCCAATCAAATAAAATGTTTTCCAAATCCACAATCTGATCGCTTTCATATTCACCACGATCAACCAACATGTAATACTTTTTATCACCATCTTTATTCTTCAAAATGTGTAAATAGTTTTGAATGTAATCAGGCTTCGTTGGAACTTCAGATCCCTCAGTCAAATAAATAAATCCATCCAATCGGTCTTCCTCGTAACTTAACCAATTGGTGACCTCTAATCTTCTAAACGTAGTAATTGTCATATAAGTCTCCTGTTTTTGACTAATGCCAGTTTATACTAAAAACAGCATAACACAAGCAAAAACATAAAAAAATTTGTATACTTTTTACGTCAACTTTTTTTACGTCAAAGTTGACGCCGTTGACGTTGCCGTAACTATTTGAGCAAAATCAATAGTTTAGGTTATTTACGTCAATTACGTCAAAAAAGCGAGTTGACGCGAATAAATAAACAAAATCAGTAGGTTAATTTACGTCAACTACGTCACCCCCCTTATAGGGGGGGATATATATAATCCCCCCTGACGTAATAAGATCCCAACAGCACTTGATATCCATAGCTTTTTTAGTAGAATAAAAAGGGGTCACAAAAATCATTAATAAAGGTAAATAAGGTCATGCCAAAGGTAGGAATAAAAGAAGATAAAGTTCACGGTAATAGAAGGCTCAATCCTAAACAACAAAAGTTCCTAGATAATTACCTACACGGCGATATGACACAAACAGCTGCCGCCAGAGAAGCCGGATATTCAAACGCAAATGTCAGAGCAGTTCAGCTTCTAAATAATCCAACCGTCAAAGAACGCATGGAAGAAATGCGCCAAGAACTTGAAAGTAAATACGGAGTGTCAGTCACAAAATCTGTCAGAGATATGCAATTGCTCAGAGATGAAGCATGGCAAGCTGGAAATTTCTCAGCCGCAATAAAAGCAGAAGAACTCAGATTAAAAGTAACTGGATTAATGGTAGCCCGTAGCCATGTAACGCACGAAAATATCGATAGCCTCACTCGCGATCAAATCGTAGAACAATTGCAGGAATTTATGGATCGTGCTAAAAATCGCATGATTGACGTAACTCCAACAGAAAATCCCAAAAACTTGGAACAAATCCCAGTAACAGCAGATAACGAAAGTCTGGTCGAATAACGGGATTGCTTAAAACGCCCTTGTACACGCAGACCTTTCCGAAAAGTTCGGGTCGTTCGGGGTTCGGGATTCGGGAGTATTCGGGATCGGTCGGCAGGCTAGTTTATTCGGGGATATTACTAATATACTATTCGGGAACTTTCGGGATCATTCGGGGCTTTCGGGATTCGGGATCTTTCGGGTTTTTCGGGGTGTGGGTAAATTTTCAGAATTCACATTTTTATTTTAATACTTCGGGCTCTAATTTTCTATGCCTGGATAATTAAAAATGGGCCTGGTCCAAAATTTTTTTAGCGCTTCCAGGAACAAAAAAACCTGCAAAATAAATTTGCCATAATATAAAAATTTTTGTATAAATAAGTTATAGTTTAGTATTTTGAAAAGGTGAAAAAATGAAAACTTTAGAACAAACAATATATGAAATGTTAATAGAAAATACTGGTACACATATGCTTGACAGCGGCGGCGCTAATGGCCGCAACTGGCAAAAAAATAAAAACCTCGAATTAGAGGATTTTAAAAACCAGCCAAGCGCAACTGCTGAAATATATTTAAATAAATTTAAAGGTGAAATATCACCTGAAATTTTACCTACTGTAAATGTGTTTCATTTATTGAGCGGCGGCGCTTTAGAATTATGTCAACATTGTCACGAATTTAATTCTTTACCAGTAAAAGACTGGGATGGTGATTTTTGGGGCGTTTCAAAACAAGGTGAAAACTGGCTTTTACAAAAGGGTTTTGAAGTAAAGGGAGACGGCTTTAATACTTACAACTGGGCTTCTAATCATTCTCAAATTTTACAAGGTCAAGAATTACAGCTGAACGGTGGTTCAAATTGTATTGACGGCGGTGATTATGTTTTATTGCAAATTCACGGCGGCGCAGATGCTAGGGGCGGTTATACTGATGCTAGGCTTTTTAAATTAGATGATTACGCAGAAATTTATTGCGTTTATAATGAGGATTGCAGTTTTAGCGCTGAATTAAAAGATATTGATATTGAAACTCTAGATATTTTTACAGGTGAAAAAAGAAATAATCTTTTAAGTTTAGAATGGCGCGGTGAGTGGATTAATGAGGAAGGCGGCTGTGCTGATGATAATGACCTTTTAAAATTTGCAATTGCATCAGGTGCAAATACTGAAAAAAGTGTCACTATTTCGGGAGATGCTCATCTGGATTTTTAATTCGGGGTTTCGGGCTTTCGGGTTTTCGGGGTTTCGGGATTTCCGAAACCCTTTTTTTATGTTTTTATTTTATCTTTATTTTTATATTTATTTTCATTTTAAAAAATTTTTTAGCGCCTCCAGGATTTATATTTAGGGCTCTAAATTGTTTGATTAACCATAAAAAAAATTGTATAAATAAGTATATTCAAAAACAGAAAAGGAATATTAAAATGACTACAGATAATAGTACTTACATTTTGAGAAATGCTACTTGCGGATCAGTCGTAAATATGACTGTTCCACAAATCCTCGAATATATTAACACTGGCCGAAATTCCGATTGGTTTGATTATGATGAAACAGATTGGCGCGAGGGTTTAAGAGAATTTACTGATTTAAGTGTAGTCGCTTGGACAATTAAAAATGGGGTGCAAAATGCAAAATAGACAAATAAATGAAATAGCTGCCGAAATTAAATCCGATTGGAAAAAGGTAAATTATTTTGCAAGGCCTTATCTTGATGCAATGTTATATATTAATAGCATCGATGAAAATTACAAAAATGACGGTGAAAATAATTTAAATAGAATTCCTTATATATTAGGTCATGATGATGCAAAATCTATCGTCACCAATTTTATAAAGAGCTCAAATGACTGGAGCGGTGAAAATGCCAAACGTATCAAAAAAGAATTAAAGGATATGATTTAATGGAAAATATTAAACCCGATTGGAAAACTGGCATCTACATAGGAAACGGTGTAGTTGCTAAACCTAAAACTTCAAAAACAGAAAGTAATAAAATTGCAATAGATTTATCTAACACATTAAAACTAACACTTTCTGAAACAAAAAAAGATTTTCATAAAGTGAAAAAAGAATTTGAAGCTGTATCACTTCACTTAGAATTATTACGTTCTCAAATAATAATATTAGAAAACACAATAAAGAAAGCGCCAGATAATATCTAAGGTACCCTAGCCAATTTCAAATAAATCCAATCGGGGGTTTGCAGGTTTTGCAAGCCCCCCTTTTTTTGTTTGTCGGACAAAAAAAACCTTTACTAAGTTCCACACCAACATTTACCTCAGAAAAAGTTTTAGGTACCCTAGGTACCCTGGTGGTTTGACAGGTACCCTAGAATGAGCATATTGATTAAATTTTTAGTTGCTGTTAGGATGTTAATTAAGTTTTGTTTAGGAGGCTTTATTTATGGTAGCAGTAAAGATGGGCGGACCTATGCCCCCTATGGGCGGGATGCCGCCCCCAATGCCTTTACCACCCCCGATGCCTGTACCTCCTATGGGTAATCCAATGATGCCTCCTCAATCTATGCCGATGCAGCAGGGTGCAGTTCCAGTTGCTCCACAGTTACGTTCGAATGCGGGTAGGCGTAAGCGTTTTGGTGATAGTTTAGAGGGTATGCTTGCGAGTAGACGCCCACCTATGGTTGCTTCTGATCAGATGGGTGGCATGAATATTTTTACGGGTCAGATGCCTAGAAGACCGATGCCCAGGGCTCAGATGATGGGTGGTACGGCTATGCAGCCTCCTGTTCGAAGAATGATGGGTGGTGGTGCTGTTCCTAGACGCACTGACATTAATGGTCAGGATCACATGTTGGCGTATATTCGTCCTGATGAGGCTGATTTATTGAAGGGTCTTGGTGGTGCTGGGACTCCGGGTCCGGGTGGTATTCCTCAATTTGGTTTTCTTGACTTTATGGACAGAACGTTTGGCACTAATTTCACTGGAGGGAGTAGTTCCAGTAGTTCTTCACAGTCTTATACACAGCCTAGCAATGATCCTTATGCAGAAGACAGACCTTCTACTTCTCAATCTTCTGCGGATGCTGGTAAGCAATATGCTGAGACTATGATTGCGGGTGGTGGAGGCACGAATTTAAGTGGTTCTGGTTCGACTGCGATGGAAAAGCTTCTTGCAGATCAGCAGGCTCAGACGCAAAAAGATGATGGTCCTCCACCTGATGTAACTGGGTCATTTGCGTCACCGCCCGGTTTACCACCTGCTAATAGCGGTATGGATTACATTAATCAGCAATTTTACAAGCAGCAAGAAGAGCAGAGAAAGAATGACGAGATAAAAGCTGCGAGAGAAGCAGAAGAGAAAGCTGCTAGAGATGCGGCTGCGTTAGCGGCTCAAGAGGCTAGTTTTAATCAGCCTGACACTCAAGTTAACACAGGTGTTATTGGCGGTTATGACACGATTGGCACTGGTTCGGTGAACGATCCACTTGGTAGTCCTGATGATGCGAGTAACATAGATATTTTTACAACTGCTGATGTTGTGCCTATTGGCGATCCTAGTGATGCAAGTAACATAGATATTTTAAATACAGGCACACCAATTGTTGGAGATCCAGATGATGCAGATAACATTATTAATTTGGAACCTCCAGTAGAGCAAATTTACTATGATATGTTTGGCAATCCTTACAAAACTCAAGCGGAGGCAGCGGCTGCGGATGCAGAGCATTTAAGAAAACAGCAAGAAGCTGCGGCTGCTGAAACTCAAAGACTTGCTTTAGAAGAGGAAGCTAGAATACAAGCAGAAGTAGCGGCTAGAGAGGCAAAAGAG
>Ga0208919_1000564_pt1 | contig 24537 bp, 20 predicted proteins | sample 4_EtaG_FD_184076 | JGI IMG/M metagenome (GOLD analysis project Ga0208919, IMG submission 184076) | Marine viral communities from the Subarctic Pacific Ocean - 4_ETSP_OMZ_AT15127 metaG (SPAdes) (version 3) | ecosystem: Environmental > Aquatic > Marine > Oceanic | place: Pacific Ocean | collected...
CTGGAGAACGGGAGGTTAGTGGCCCGCTTGGCCTGGCGACCGTCCCCTCTGTGGCCAATGATATTGCGATCGCTGCTCGCCTGTGGGCGGTCACCGAAGAGATCGCCGGCACACATTATCCATCAAGTGCCCCTTAACCAATCCTGACTAAGCTGATCTGCCGTTCATCCAGCTTGTTAACCATGGTTTAGCGGTGACCTTTTGAAGCAAGCGACATGGCTGGGTCGAATTTATTGATTACCAGTAAAGGCTTCCCTGTCGCCGTATGCAGTATCCCAGTGCATACGGCGGCCTCAGCCAATATAAGCAGGAGAGTCAGTATGAAACGCATTTTTTTTAGAAACAGAGCCATCGAACTGGCCGGAATTATCCATTTTCCTAACGGATTCGACGAAACCAAAACCTATGCTGCACTCGTTCTAGCCACGCCAGGTAGTAGTGTAAAGGAGCAGGTCGGCGCGATTTACGCAATGAAGATGGCGGAGCAAGGATTCGTGACCCTTACTTTCGATCCGTCATATCAGGGAGAAAGTGGCGGGGTGCCGCGAAATCTCGAAGACCCATCCGTTCGGGTCGAGGACATCCGTTGCGCCGTTGATTATCTGATGACACTGCCTTTCATAGACGAGTTACGTGTTGGGCTGCTGGGAATTTGCGCCGGTGGTGGATACGCGGTCAAAGCGGCGCTTACCGACCGGCGCTTCAACGCCATTGGAACGGTCGTGGCTAATGATATAGGTCGAGCATTCCGTGAGATGCAGACAAGGGAAGACCTCCTCAAAATGCTGGAAGAAATAGGCAGGCAGCGTACAGACGAAGCACGCGGAGCCGAACCGAGGTTTGATCCTTGGATTCCTGACAGCATAAAAGTAGCAGAAGCCGTTGGCATCACGGATCCGGAAGTACTAGAAGCTGTCACGTTCTATCGGGAGTCGCGCTATCGCCACCCCAACTCTAGTAATCGCTTGCTCTTCACCAGCTATATCCACCTGCTCGGCTTTGATGCCTTTAACTTGGTACCTGAACTGCTGACGCAGCCTCTTCAAGTGATCGTTGGGGGGCGCCGCGGTAACACTGGTCAATACAAAAATGGTAAAGCGCTGTTCAATAGTTCACCTGCCGCTGAGAAAGACTTCTTCGTTGTAGAAGGGGCCAGCCACTACGACTTGTACCACAAGCCCGATTACGTCAATCAAGCCATTGAACGTCTCACTCTGTTCTATTCGAAACATTTAAGTCCTAGTCCGTCATATCTGACGCTTCTGGAAGCCCAGGCTCGAACACAACCTTCGTGCCGAGCGTCTTAAACGCAAATTAATCTCGCCAGTAAATACTGCTGCATACGGAAATGCCTATGAGCTGATTTATTCACTCAACTGATCTTTCTTCTTAACGCGAGGTACGCCCCATGACCAACTGGACAGATTCCGACATCCCCTCTCAATGTGGCCGTACCGCGGTCGTCACTGGCACAGGTGGGCTTGGACTAGAAACCGCATTGGCGCTGGCTCGCGCTGGCGCGAGCGTCATCCTTGCAGGCCGAAACCCATCAAAAGGGGCGGCGGCCATTGATCGGATTCGCCATGATGTTGTTAACGCGAATGTGTGGTTTGAGGAACTAGATCTCGCTAATCTCGATTCAATTGCAGCATTTGGTAAGCATCTGCACTCCTCATTTGACAGCATCGATCTCCTTATCAACAACGCAGGGGTTATGGCGCCCCCAGATCGGAAAATGACGGCCGATCATTTCGAACTACAGTTTGGTACGAACTATCTTGGCCACTTTGCTTTGACGGCCCAGCTATTGCCGCTTCTGTGTAATGGTAATCATCCGCGTATCGTCACTCTATCAAGCGTTGCCGCTCGTAGCGGTGCGATCGACTTCGACGATTTGCAGTCCGGGCGCAGCTATAAACCAATGGTTGCCTATGGCCAGTCAAAACTGGCCTGCTTGATGTTTTCTCTCGAATTGCAACGTCGCAGCGATGTCGCAGGATGGGGCATCCAGAGTATTGCGGCGCATCCAGGCGTTTCACGCACCGACTTGTTGCCCAATGGCGCTGGAGCACAAAGTGTCGTGGGGATCATCCGTCGTTACCTTTGGTTCCTGTTTCAGCCAGCAGCGCAGGGGGCGTTGCCAACACTTTTCGCCGCTACGTCACCGCAGGCGCAAGGTGGTGCCTATTACGGACCCGATAGGTTTGGTGAAACCCGAGGCTATCCTTCCGCGGCCAAACTTCCTCCACAAGCACTGGATCTAGAAGTTGCAATCAGGTTATGGGAGGAGTCGGAACGATTGACGGGAGCACTGTTTTCCCTTGAGGAAATTCAGAATTCTAGCGTCGCTGATAAACGAAATATAAGCCTCCATTGATTCGCTGGCCGCTAGCGAGTCTTTAGTCTGCCGCCTTTTTTCGTATCTCTCTCAAATCTACTACTACAGCCTTCTATCAAAGTAGCGTAGTGCGGAACCAGACAACTTATGAACGATATCCCAATACATCGACCAATAGCTCCAGATCGATCCGCTGAGTTCAGCGGCACACCGATCTCTACAGTGATTGTAAAAAAACAGGTAAACATGTGGCGGCGAAAAGTGAGCGCCATGCTTTTATTAGCGGGGTTGGCCGTACCGTACTCGGCGGTGAGCGCGCAGTTAATAGAGTCAGAGCCCACCTATTCAGTGACTGATTTCGACTGGGTGGATCAAGATCGTTCGCGCCCGGTACCCGCACGACTGTACTGGCCTACGGCGGCTACGCCTGAAATGTCGGTGCCGTTGGTCGTGTTTTCACACGGCATCGGTGGTTCGCGGGAAGGTTACAGCTATCTCGGAAAACACTGGTCGGCCCAGGGCGTTGCCAGCCTACATGTACAGCACGTAGGCAGTGATGAGGAATTGTGGCGAGGCAATCCATTTCGGATGGTCGATCGCCTGCAGGCTGCAGCGCGGGAAACGGAGGCCATCGAACGTGCCGCCGATGTACGCTTTGCGCTTGACCAAATGCTCTCGGATGAAATGGGCAGCCGCGGTGTTGCAGTTAACCGTCAGCGCCTCGTTATTGCAGGCCACTCATACGGCGCGAATACCACACTACTCACGATTGGCGCGCAAGTTGTGAGAGAAGGCCAAACGATTGACTACTTGGATTCACGCTTTTCCGCGGCAGTCTTGATCTCCGCTCCGCCGTTCTATGGGGAGTCCGACGTGGCAACGGTGCTTAACAATGTGTCGATCCCTACCATTCACGTCACTGCGACCGATGATGTGATCCAGATCCCAGGCTATCACTCGGGCATAGAGGATCGGATCGATATCTTCGATGCGATCACCAGCCCGAACAAGTTTCTGGCCGTTTTTCGGGGCGGTTCCCACAGCATATTCACTGATCGCACCCTTACCGGCGGTCGTGCGCTCAACGCCAAAGTTAAAGTCGCCACCGCCGATTTGGCCTTAGCTTTCTTCGACTTAGTCTTTGAGGGCGACGGTGAAGCGCTTGCGGAATGGCAAATCACTTGGCAGTCGATCTTGGCGAGGGCTCCAGAACCGATGTCGCATGATTCTGCACAAGGTGACAGCCACGACAGCCACTGGACTAGCGACGAGCTACTCATAGCCAGCATGAACTTCATGTAAGTGCCCACAAGGGGGTAGGCGATTTAAGGTCTATCAGCCGATTACCTATGCAAAACGGGTAAAACCGAGGAGAAAGAGCATGGTTGAGTTTGTGGTTAATGGAGCGTCGGTAAGCGTCGAGACAGATTCCAGCAAGCCCCTTCTTTGGGTACTTCGTGAGGATCTGGAAGTGCTCGGACCGAAATACGGATGCGGTATTGCTCAATGCGGGGCTTGCCGTGTCCTCATTGATGGAGTGTCGAGCTTTTCCTGTATAACGCCGGTTGGCTCTGTGGCAGGCGCATCGGTAGTCACTGTCGAGGGTCTTGCGGATGCGGAAGGTCGTTTATCGATCATTCAGCAAGCCTGGCTGGATGAGCAGGTGCCGCAATGTGGTTATTGTCAACCAGGTTTCATTATTGCTGTCACAGCGCTGCTGGAATCGACGCCGCGACCAACAGATACCGACATTGATGAAACGATCACCAATATTTGTCGCTGCGGCACTTATCCGCGTATTCGCCGTGCCATTCATCGTGCCGCCGCCATGCTAGCCGAGCGCTGAGGAGACAGTCATGCCTCTTTTACTTTCCCGACGTGCCTTTCTGCTCACCGGTGCGGCCCTTGGTGGCACCGCCCTTGTTGCCGCTGTAGGTGGCGTCGGATACCTAGCGTCGGTCGATGTGGATGGCCTCGATGGATATGTCGATGGTGATCGTGCTGTGCTCAATGCGTTCCTTACTATCCATGAAGATGGCCGCGTAGTGGTTAACGTACCACGTACCGAGATGGGGCAGGGCATCCATACCGGTCTCGCCATGGTGGTGGCCGAGGAACTTGATATTCCCTTCGATGACCGTATCAGCGTTGAGTTTCCGGTCGAACCTCTGCCTGCCTATGCTAGCTGGTTCAACGTCTTGCAACAGCGTCCCGAGGAAGCCAGCGGGCCTGTGGTCTGGGTCGGACGGCGGGTGCTCGGGCTTCTTGGCTTTATCGCGACCGGCGCCTCGGCATCAACGATGGCACTGTGGTATCCGATGCGTGTGGCAGGTGCCGCTGCCCGACAGATGCTGCTTGCCGCCGGTGCCGCGCGTCTTGGCGTCCCGGTAAATCAGCTGACAACCGCCGATGGTTTTGTTCGGCACGAGGCCTCGGGCCAAAGTTTGTCCTATGGCGAGCTGGCTCGAGAGGCATCTGTTTTGCCGCCGCCCAATGATCCCCCGCTGAAACCGGCATCTGATTGGCGGCTGATTGGCCGGTCGCAGCCCCGTGTGGATCTTCCCGCCAAGATCCGAGGGGAGCCGGTCTTTGGAATGGATGTGGTTCAGCCTGGCCTGCTGTATGCCTCTATCCGCCATGCGCCGGTTTTTGGAGCGCAGGTGGCTCGGGTCGTGAACGAGGCTGAGGTGCGTACCGTTGCCGGCGTTAGAGATGTCGCGATCATTGATGGGCGTCAGGTGGCCGTCGTGGCTGAATCCTGGTGGCGTGCTGAACAGGCAGCCCAGCGTCTCGATATTGAGTGGGCGCAAACCGACGGGGATGGCATTAACAGCGCCGAGATGTCCGTAAGGCTGCAAGCTGCGCTTGGCAGCGATGCGCCGTACGAAAATATCAATGACGGTGATGTGGAGGCCAGCATAGCTAACAGCTCCATGTCTGTAATCGAGAAAACCTATGAGGTTCCCTTTCTGACGCATGCCTGCATGGAGCCGATGAATGCGACCGTGATCGTACGTGAAGATGGGACGGCCGAGGCCTGGGTTCCTTCCCAGTCTCCCCTGGGGGTGCGTACCGGTGTGCAGCGAGGAACGGAATGGGGAAGCGTAGAGCCCACCTCAATCACATGCAACATCACCATGAATGGTGGTGCTTTTGGTCGACGCGGTGATCTAGACGTTGCGGCCCAGGCAGCCTTCCTGGCCACTCGGCACCGAGGCCGGCCGGTCAAGCTGATTTGGTCGCGTGAGGAGGACGTCGGCCGCGGCCTCTACCGCAGCCATGCTGCCGCACGCCTGCGTGCTGTCCTAGGGCCCGACGGTCTGCCCAGCGCTTATGACGCACTGGTTGCGGCTCAATCGGTCATTGAATCTGTCGCTGGCCGCAACTTGCCGTTCAACCCCGGACCCAACGGCGATCGTCTGACCGTCGAAGGGGTGGACAAGCTGCACTATGCCATTCCCAACCGACGCATTCGCAGCCAGCATGTGGCCAGCCACGTGCCGATCGGGCTCTGGCGCTCGAACGGCTTTTCTTTCAATACCTTCTTCACCGAGAGCTTCATCGACGAATGCGCACTGGCGGCGGGGAGAGACCCATTGGACTACCGCCGTGCCTTGCTTCGAAACAGTCCGCGACATTTGACCGTGCTCAATCGGGTGGCGGAGATGGCTGGATGGGGTTCAGCCATGGCCCCCGGCCGTGGCCGCGGCATCGCCATCGAAGAGTGCTATCGCAGCGTGGTCGCCCAGGTTGCTGAAGTCACTGTTGGGGAAGATGGTGTTGTCACCGTGGATCGCGTTTTCTGCGCTATCGATGTAGGAATGGTGATCAATCCTGATGCTGTGATCGCTCAGATGGAGGGTGGAATCGCCTTTGGCGTGACAGCCGCGCTGATGAGTAGCATTACGCTGGAAAGTGGCGCGGTCGTGGAATCGAATTTCCACGATTTCCCGATGCTGCGCCTAGCGAACGCACCCGAGATTGAAGTCACGATCGTCGACAGCGGCCTGCCGCCTGGCGGGGCGGGTGAGCCCGGCATCGTGCCCATCGCAGGGGCCATCGCCAATGCCATTCAAGCCGCCACGGGCCGACGGATACGCTCACTGCCACTGACCACTACTGAAACCATAGCTGAACGCCGCACGCGAACCGTTCTACCTACCTCTGCGGTGTGAAGAGAGGGCTCACAGTAGCTTGTGACAGGAGAGTACAACCTATGAACTTCGATCCAGTTAGTACTGTTACCGCATGGCTCAGTGCCTATGGTTTGATCGCACTTTTCGCTATCACTTTTGTGGAGCGTTTCGTTCCGGTAATACCTTCTTATGGATTGCTACTTGCTGTTGGGATTGCAGCAGCGGAAGGAACTTGGTCGCTGTCAATTGCTTTCCTGGTGACCGTTACAGGCAATACCTTAGGGGCGACCCTCTGCTTTTACATTTTTAGAGGGCTTAGCGAGCTCCGCTCTAGGCGGCTTCTCAACAAATTAGGGCGACTCTTCGGGATGTCTGCCGATCGCATCACACAATGGGTTGCATCTTTCTGGCGACACCAGACCGTACTGGCCTTTGCGCTCCAGCTCGTGCCTACCGTCAGGCTATTCGCTCCTGCCTTTGCGGCTCTTCTACGCTGTCACTCAGGGAGTTTCCTGTTGGCCTCGGCTGCTGGAGTCGTGATTTGGAACGGCCTATTTATTAGCATCGGTTACTTCGCTTCCCATTGGTCAGCTGCTGAAAATACAACGGTTCTAACCCTGGTAGCGCTCGGTTTTCTGTTGTGTTTAGAAATTGCCCTGTTTTGGCTTATGCGACGGGTATCAAGTCGGCGGAATGTAATAAGAAGCACCGAATGCGCGCATGCAACCGACTTTCTTCCATCTATAACTCGCGTTCAGGAGCATCGGTTATGAAGCAGTGCACGACGACGAATGCGTCATTAAGTTTTTTCCTGGCATGGGCCAGGAATCCTCTACTTGTCGCTTCCGTTTTACCCTCTGGAAGTGCGCTAGCTGGCCTTATCACCTCAGAAATTTCGCGCGAAACGGGGCCCGTAATAGAACTTGGGCCTGGAACCGGGGTGTTTACCCGAGCTCTGATTGCGCGTGGTGTTAAGCAAGAGGATCTGACGCTGATTGAGTCGATGCCTGAATTTGCGGCGGCACTCAGTATCCATTATCCGCAGGCCCAGATATTGAGGATGGACGCCACTCGCCTTCGTATGGTCGACCTTTTCGAAGGGAGACCGGCTGGTGCGGTTATTAGTGGTCTTCCTTTACTTTCTATGTCACCGCGTAAAGTGATCGCGGTTCTGTCGGGGGCGTTTCGTAAAATGAGGCCAGAGGGTGTGCTCTATCAGTTCACTTATGGTGCTCGCTGCCCCGTTTCACAGCGGTTCCAGCATCATCTTGGGATTAAAGCGGAACTGCTAGGCCGCACGTTAGCCAATCTTCCCCCGGCGACGGTCTACCGTTTCCGTCGGGTCACTTCCACGCATTAGCTACCAGTGCTTGGGTCAGGTCATGCTGATATTGCCGCGTGTCATTTTATTCGGTTTTGCTGACAGGAAAATTGGATTGACCCGTCGACGTCCGTGCCAAAAACGGAGGATACATAGCTGCTCGCCTGAACAATACCAGCACGTCTGGCAGTGATTCCATCAAGTATCCTGGACGATCGCAAAGATAAAACGGATTTATGAGCATAGATAGTACTTCTCCGACGGCCTATCTTTTAGAGGCGCACGAAGCAACCTCCTCTCACTGCAGCCCTGATATGGATATAACGGCATGAAGACTACCAACGAATCCCCTCATTTTGCCGCTTTGCTGCTGTTCGCCACGGGCATATTAGCGGTTTTTTTTGCCCTGGCGACTGCTGTAAAGGCGCAGGAAACTGGCAGCGAGAGGCTCTTTCAACAACGATGTGGTTCCTGTCACAGCCTTCAGATTGGCCAGAACGGAATTGGCCCGCATCTCGCGGGTGTTATCGGCCGCGCTGCCGGCAGCATCGAAGGGGCCCGCTATTCGGATGCTATGCGTGATTCAGGCATCGTCTGGGACAATCGCTCGCTCGACACGTTTCTTGCAGCGCCGCATGAGGTGGTTCCAGGCACTCGGATGACCGTCACCGTCCCCGACGACACTCAGCGTGCGGCGATCATCGACTATCTCGAAAATCAGTAACCCTCCCAGGAGAAGCCGTCATGACAGCGTTTACAATCAATGGGCGTGTGGTGGATGTCGACGCCGCGCAAGACACGCCGCTTCTATGGGTGATCCGGGAGCATCTGCAGCTCACTGGCACCAAGTTCGGCTGCGGCATCGCGCAGTGCGGAGCCTGTACGGTTCATATCGATGGCGCGCCGACGCGCTCCTGCGTGACTTGGCTCGAGGACGTGGCTGGCCGTGAAGTAACAACGATTGAGGGGCTGTCGCCAGATGCGAGCCATCCGCTTCAAAAGGCCTGGATCGACGAACAGGTGCCGCAATGCGGCTATTGCCAGTCCGGACAGCTCATGCAAGCAGCGGCACTTCTTGAGAGCAACCCCAATCCCACGCGTGAGCAGATCATTGAACATATGGACGGTAATATCTGCCGCTGCGGAACCTATGTGCGGGTTATCAGCGCCATACAGCTCGCCGCACGGGAGGCCTGAGACATGACCAAGACAGTCAAGATTTTCAGTCACGCGATTTCTCGGCGCAGCTTCCTTATTTCGGTTGGAAGTCTCGGCGTTGCGGTTGCATTCGGCGGCCTAGTTCGTAATGCCTTTGGCGCAACAATGTCGTTGGTCGGTGAGGGCGATTACCTCCCGAATGCGTGGGTGACCATCGCGGGCGATGGAACCGTGACGATCATGTCGCCTGCCTCCGAGATGGGGCAGGGCATCATGACCACTCTGCCGCTTCTCATCGCGGAAGAAATGGATGCTGATTGGGAGATGGTTCGCATTGTTCAGGCTCCATCCGATGCGGATAAATACGGCAATCCTGGCTTCTATGGCATCCAGCTCACGGGCGGCAGCGAATCTACGCGCGGCTATTATGAGCTGCTACGGATTACCGGCGCGCAGACCCGTAAGGTTCTCCTGTCGAGCGCGGCCAACATGCTGGACGTGTCAGTGGGCGAGCTCACAACAGAGCCGGGTAGGGTCGTACATGCACGAACCGGCCGCTCACTCAGTTATGGCCAGATCGCCACAGATGGTTCGCTTCCCGATCCGCTGCCGCAGGTAACCGAGGCCGATCTGAAGCCGACCGATCAATGGCGCTATATCGGCAGGCGTGACATCCACCGCATCGACCTCCCTTCGAAGGTCGACGGGAGTGCAGTCTATGGCATTGATGTGCAGCTTCCCGACATGCTGTATGGCGCAGTATTGCGGGCGCCTGTCCAGGGTGAGCAACCCGAGAGAATTGACGACTCGGAAGCCAGGGCCCTGCCTGGCATCACGCATATTGTTCCGCTCTCCTACGGGGTCGGTATCATCGGCGAGACGGTCGAGGCGACGCGGCGGGCCAAAGATCTGCTTAATGTGACGTGGAGCACATCCTCACAGGTTCGCAACTACACAAGCGACCGCCTGCTGGAACATTATCGCGATGTGGGGCGCGATCTCTCGCAAACGGGCGTTGAGGCGTTCTCGGAGGGTGATGCAGATTCCGCGATCACGAATGCGGCAACGGTCATTGAAGTCGACTACATGAGCGATCTGGTTTGCCATGCAACCATGGAACCGATGAACGCCACGGCGCTGGTGACTGGTGACACTGTTGAAATCTGGGCGCCCACGCAGGGACCGACGGGCACGCAAGGCTTTGCTGCAGAGGTGGTCGGCACGACGCCGGATAAGGTCAAGGTGAACGTGACCCTGCTTGGTGGTGGTTTCGGCCGCAAAGCCGAGGCAGACTTCATCGTCGATGCCGTGTCGCTGGCCAAGGAGGTGGAAGGACGTCCGGTCAAGGTCATCTGGAGCCGCGAGGACGATGTCCGGCACGATAAATTCCGACCACTCGAAGCGCAGCACATTCAGGTTGGTCTCGACGTCAATGGAAATATCACTGGCTGGCGGCACCGTATTGTGGCCGATTCCATTTTTGCTCGTACGAATGCTGAACTGTTCGCAAGCGCGGGTGGGCATGACGACGTGGTGACCGAGGGCGCGCATTTCAACTACACGGTGCCAGGGCACCGGATCGAGTATATCCGTCAGGATAATGGCTTGGATATCGGCTTCTGGTTCGCCGTCGGGGTTGGCTACACCAGATTCAGTATCGAATGCGTTATCGATGAAATCGCAGCCGCTAGGGGAACTGATCCTCTGCAGCTCAGGCTCGAACTCCTGAAGGATCAGCCACGGGCGCGCAACGTCATTGAGACCGTTGGCCAGATGGCCGAATGGGATCGTGAGCGTGATGACCGGGCGTTAGGCCTCGCCTATTCCGATGCCTTTGGCTCTCATTGTGCGCAGATTGCGGAAGTGTCGCTCAACCGGGAAACCGGTGTGATTAGAGTGCATAAGGTCTGGTGTGCTGTAGATCCAGGGGTGGCGATCCAACCGCGCCACATTGAAGGCATGATGATCGTGGGCATCACAAACGGAACCGGCCACGCGCTATTCGAGCAGATCAACATCGTCAATGGCGAGGTGCAGGAAGGAAACTTTGATACCTATAGGGTGATTCGTATGTCAGAGGCGCCTGAAATCGAAGTGGCGGTGGTGCCGACAAGCGGGAGTCCGGTTGGCGGCATAGGCCAGGCTGGCCTGCCGCCGGTCGGGCCAGCAATCGCCAACGCCGTGGCGCGCCTCACTGGCGGCGTGCGGCTCCGGCACTACCCTTTCCTACCTGAACGGGTAAAGGCGGCACTCGGCGCCTGATCGCCTGAAGTGTTGTGCGATCACGATGTCCGACTCACCACGTGGCTTTGATATAACGCCCTGGTGATATGCCCATAACGCGCTTGAAAGCCGTATTAAACGCATGCTCGGATTCATAGCCGACTGACAGGGCTATTCGCGCTAGCGTGTCACGACCGTGAGTGAGCTGCTCCCCCGCAAGCATCATTCTCCAGCGCGTCAGGTAGGCGATGGGAGTCTCACCTGCCTTATGGCGAAAGCGCTCGGCAAATGTAGAGCGTGACATCCCTGCTTGTGTCGCTAGCTCCTGAACTGTCCAGGAGTGTGCAGGGTTCGCATGCATCGCTCTGAGTGCTTTACTGAGTTGAGGATCTTCAAGCGCGGCAAACCAACCAATGTCATTAGAAGATTGCTCCGATAGGTATAACCGTAACGCTTGTACTAACATCATGTGTGCCAGCTGTTGTGCCACCAAGGATGAACCGGGGCGGGCCTCTTGCAACTCTTCCATCATCAGTTCGATCGACCATCGTAGTCTGGCGCGATCAGCCGAGGTCTCGACCCGCATCAGGGGTGGTAACGTTTGCAGCAGTGCCTCTGCGTGACGTCCATTGACTTCGAAACGGCTGCCCACCAGAAATACGTCGCCACCACCGTTATAGGTGACGATTTCGCCGCTACGAGAGGGATCAAGTACTTCGCTGGCTCTTTTAGGCTCGGTGCTCAAGTCGCTGCCTATACGTACGGCTTTGCCACTGGGCAAGACAAAACAGTCACCAGCCTGGAGAAGCACTGGTGCTTCCATATCTTTCATTGACAGCCAGCAGGCGCCTTGCATGACGGCATAGCATTTGATTCGACCAGCTAGATCATCGAGTGTGAGCGCCCATGCACCGCCTGCATCGAAGCCAGCGGTGATATAGCTACGGGGCTTTAGCATTGAGAGTACTTCAGAAAGAGGATCCATATATTTCTCGGACGAATGCGTAAAAAAAGTGGACTTTAAAGTATAGATCGTTCGGTTGATTCTGCCTACATTGCCAATGCGGCAATTCTTCAGTGGGAAGAATCAATATTCAGGAATAAACATCATGAAAGCAGCTGTTGTGAATAAATTCGGTGCTCCACCATCGTTTGAGGATTTTCGCGAGCCAGTGGCCGGTGAGGGGGAGTCGGTGGTCAAGGTGAATGCCACTGCGCTAAGCCCTATTGTGAAAGGATTAGCGTCAGGCAAACACTATGCGAGTGGTGCAGAAGCCGGATTCATACCGGGTGTTGACGGCGTAGGAGTCGACGCTAGCGGACGGCGCGTCTACTTTCTTTTCCCCAAGGCACCGTTTGGTTCTATGGCAGAGCAGTCATTGGTTACCAATCACATGATGGTGCCAGTGCCAGATGAGTTGCCTGACATACACGCAGCATCCATAGCCACGGCTGGGCTAGCGTCCTGGATCGCGCTTACACGTCGAGCCAAATTGCGAAAAGGTGAAACGGTGATGGTGCTGGGTGCGGCAGGCTCAGCTGGTGGAATGGCACTTGATACCGCTCGATATTGTGGCGCAGGTAAGATCATCGCCGTCGGCCGTGATGAGAAAAAACTTCAAAGCCTCAACGCTGATGTGAAGATCGCCCTCAATGACGGCAGCGAGGCAGCATTGCGTGAGCAGTTTAACGAGCGGGTCGATATTGTGCTCGACTTCCTATGGGGTGAGCCCGCTGTACATGTTTTAAGGGCCGCCACTCTAAATCGTGGCTCGGGTGCCGGTGAACCACGTCTCCGCTATGTGCAACTCGGCACCGTGGCGGGAGATGAGATCCTCATTCGCGGCGATATGCTGCGTAGTTCAGGGTTGGAGCTGATCGGAAGCGGCATCGGCAGTGTGGCTGTCAATGAACTCATCCAAGGTGCTGGCGAGTTGCTTGCCGCTGCACCGGCAGCTGGTTTCCATGCCCCGCATAAATGCTTACCGCTTAGTGCTGTGGCAGAGGCCTGGGGCGGAGATCCAAGCGTTCGTTATATTCTCACTCCTGATTCGTAATACAAACAGTGTCTTTTTGATAAAAGGGTGAAGGCTCTTGATATGATGCCATCGGGATCTTGTAGATCCCGATGGTTTTTAAAGCACTAAACGCAAGAAAGTGTAGGCTCTCTTAGTCTCTATTCAAGAACTCCATCACAGCTTTGTTCAGTGCTTCGGGACACTCTTCAGGCAACCAGTGGCCACCACCATGGAGAACGATGCCTGTCACGTCGCTGGCGTAATGACGCATCATATCAATCTGATACTGTCCCATACCGCCATGATCTCCACCGCCGATGGCAAGTGCAGGAATAGTGACCTTTGTCCTGGCCAATTCGTTATTATCTTTTACGCCTTGATTGAGTACCCGGTAGTACTCGAAAGCGGCATTAAGGCTGTGTGGTTTGGCATACGAACTGGCATACAGGTCAAGAAGCTCCGGTGTGAATACCTCCTTATTGGCGGCATGAACTTTGATGAAGTGTTCGAAGAAGATGCGCTCCTTGCCTGAGACCAACTTCTCTGCCAACTGCTGCTCTGCGGCAAAGAAACTGAAATGCCATACCAATGATTCACCTTCGGGGGTAAAAGCGGGGAACGAGTAAATACTGTCGCCAGGGATCGGTGCCTCCATGTAGATAACACGACGAATAGCATTCTGATGCTGCACCAGCATCGGGTAGGTATTCCAGATGCCGATATCATGGGCGACCAGATCAAACGTCTGATTGCCACTGAATTGTTTGGCAAGCTTATAGAGCAGCACTGCAATATCGGTGGCTCTATAGGAGGGGGGAACAGCCGACTGGCCCAGACCTGGCAAGTCTGGTGCAACGACGGTGAAGCTTTTTGCCAGCGCGGGCATCAGTTGGTGCCACTCATACCACGTTTGTCCAAAACCATGCACCAGATAAACCAGTGGGCCCGATCCGCCTTTGACGTAATGAAGTTTAACGCCGTCGATGGTCTGATACCCACTAGTGAATCCATCGGGGATCGGGAATTCATCAGCGGGGCAAGTAGATGAAGCATTAGAAAACGTATTGCTATGATGTTGGGACACGGATTGATCCTCAATTAATTGATTGGTGGAAAGATAGGCAGAGATCCAGATGGTTACTGCTAGATTGGTAAAAGAGGTTTAGCGATAGGCTTAGTGACTAATTGAAGGGCTCTCTGCGGTGCGTCGTCCTGGTCGGAAACCATGTATTTTTGCCGACCAAGCGATAGCGAGTCCTACTAGGAGCAACAAGGTAAGAGCTAATGGAAATGAGCCAGCTCCCCATGTTTGCAACAGAAAGCCTCCCAATAACCCACCGCCAGCTATAGAGCTGTTCCAGGCCACTACATTCATGGAAAGTGCTACATCAGAGCCGCTACCGGCAGTATCAGCGAGCGCCGTTTGTAGTAGCGTTGCCGCGCCACCAAAGGTAATGCCCCATACTGCGACGCCCAGGTAAACAACAAGGGGATTCAGCGTACCCAAACCGAACACCAACGTCGTTAGAGCAAATGCTGCCAAGCTTGCCAGTACGGTTGCGCGCAGAAAGCTCTCCACCAGCTTCCCGGTGATCCAGATCCCGGCGAGGGCCGCCGCGCCAAATGCTAGTAAAACAAGGTCAATGCGATCGGTAAGCCCCGCAGGGGCAACAAAGGGCGCAATGTAGGTATAGAGAATGTTGTGAGCGAGCATCCACGCTATAACAACAGCCAGTACCGGTCTGACGCCGGCTGTCGTAAACACTTTCAGCAATGGCATACGTTCGTGGGAGGGCTGACCGGGGTAGTCAGGAACTTTGGCGAGTACCCATGCAATCAAGATGAGCGCTAAGGCTGACATTATCCAGAACGCCGCTCGCCAGCCGATAACTGAACCCATAAAGGTTCCAAGAGGAACTCCCAAGGAGAGTGCGATGGGTGTTCCTACCATTGCCACTGCCAAGGCGCGTCCTTGCTGATGAGGCGCCACCATTCGTCTTGCGTAACCAGCAAGCAGGCTCCACGCAAGTCCCGCGGCAACCCCGGCGAAAAAGCGAGCGGCTAGCGTTAACCAGATGTTAGTGGAAAGCGCTGTCGCTGAATTGAAAATGAGAAAACCAACAATGGTTATTAATAACACGTTACGGCGCCGCCACCCGCGGGTTGCAATCGTGAGTGGGATAGCAGCTAACAAAGATCCCAGCGCATAGGCCGTTACCATTTGACCCGCGAGTGCTGGACTAATGCCAAAGCCCTGGCTGATTTGAGGCAACAAACCCGCGGGCATCGTCTCTGTGACAATGCAAATAAAGCCCGTCATGGCCAAGGCCAGCAGTCCCGCGAATGGTAGACGATCAGGTTCAGCTGCTTCTGCCTGTGTGGATAAGTAGCTCACAACAAAGATCCTTTAGAAAGTTAAGTAATTTCCGGGCAGCGTTCAGTGCGGTGACACCCTGAGGTTTGCTATATATGTATCGATCGGTATAAATATATGCGCGCCGAGAGTCCCTTGTCAAGGATTTATATACCGAATAGTATGTTAGTTAAGTGGAGTAATTTATGGAGTTCAATATGGCAACGATGGGCCGGCCTCGAACCTTTGATCGCGATAAGGCAGTGGAGGAGGCGATGTACATCTTTTGGCAGAATGGCTACGAATCTACGTCATTGAGCCAATTAAAGGCAGGTATTGGCAACGGTATCTCTGCCCCCAGTTTCTATGCCGCTTTTGGTTCTAAGGAAGCGTTGTTTCAGGAGTGCGCACAACGTTATTTGTCCACCTATGCACTTGTGACGGAATCCTTGTGGGAGGAGGAGCTTGCTCCCCGCGACGCCATTGAAATTACCCTGCGGCGCTCAGCTAAGATGCAGTGTGAACGCGGGCACCCTAAAGGCTGTATGGTTGGGTTAAGCGTCATTAGCACACCTTCGGATGAAAATGCCGCTGTGATTGCTCCATTAACCCGTTCACGTGCAAGAACCCGCGCGGGTATCGTGGCTTGCGTGAAACGCGGTATCGAGAGCAGCGAGCTGCGGGCTGACACCAATGAGCGTGCCTTATCCACGGTGTTTGACTCATTTTTATTGGGACTTTCTACACTAGCTCGAGACGGTATTCGCCACTCTGTCCTGGATACTGCCATCACCCAAGTGATGTTAGTGTGGGATGCATCGAGAACCAAGGGATAGAGCTGTTGAGTTAGATAAGAGCTTCACTTAACGTCACTGTCGGCTTCGTATTCCATGCTTCCGACGGCCAGCGCTTGGCGCGAGTATCGAAAGCTATCGACCAGTACGGTCTACGGATCCTTGTGGATCGAACGGTACCGTTTACAGAGTTCATTCCAGCATTCCGACATCAGGCCTCAGGACGTGCACGGGGAAAAATCATCATCACATTCGATTGAGCTTGACCGCAGCCGCCAGCCCCGGTTCGGAGCTTGATAAGGAGAGTTGTCATGCAGGCAACTAGCGAAACAACCAGACGCGATCTGTTGAAGCTGATGGTTCTAGCTGGGATTGCCGTGGCATTGCCCCAGAGGGACTAAGCACAGGATGAGCAGGAGGGAGATATTGAATACCTCCGAGATTGCGGTATTTACCGGTTCAGTCCTGTTAAGTCCTCGCTGAGAGCCCGCAGTGTACGGCGCGCCGATGCATCATATACTTGCGATGTCGCGCGTGACTCGCGCTGACCGTCGAAATATCGGCCGGTTGTCGCCGCGCGATCCCTTCCGGTTGTAAGGGCGATCACAGCGGCCGCCCCCGTACCAACTGATGTGCTCGGCGTGATGCCGGCCTGCCGCACCATAGTCGTATTCATGTGAGTGCCGGGGTGGAGGGAATTGGCGATAATCGCTCTTGCGTCCAGCCTCTCCGCCAGGTCGATCGTGTACATGATCTGTGCGACCTTGCTTTGCCCGTAGGCGCGATAACCCTGGTAACCGTGCTTGAGCATCACATCGTCGAAGTCAATGGCGCTCTGGCCTGCTGAAGCGACGGTCACAATGCGCGAAGGATCCTCGCCACCGCCCGCTTTGAGCAAGGGCAACAAGCGTTCCGTCAGTAAGAAGGTCGCGAGGTAGTTGATCGCGAAATGTCGCTCGTAGCCATCCGTGCTTTCTCGGCGTGGCCCATCGGGCTTCGAGATTCCGGCATTATTGACGAGAGCGTCAAGATGAGAGCATTCCGCGTGAACCGCATCAGCGAGTCTATGCACGTCGCCAAGAGAGGCGAAGTCCGCCTCAAAGAACCGGGCGGTTCCTCCAGCCTGTTCGACGGCATGGACAGCGGCCGCTCCGCGTCGCGTATCACGTCCGTGCACCAGAATATGCATGCCGGGTCGCGCAAGCTCTTCGACGACCCGACGGCCAAGTCCATCGGTTGAACCCGTCACGAGGATTGTCTTGTGTGCGCTCATGGTGTTTCCTCCTGTACTTCAGATTGTTGTCAGCAACATCTTCTCTTATAGGGGGGGCGGTATTACCCGTGTTGCTTCCACTCAAGCTTCGCTGGCAATGCGATTGAGATTGTTGACCGATTCTTCCGGCAAAACCAACTGTGCGGCAGCCAAATTTTCCTGTAGATGTACCATGGATGATGTTCCAGGGATTAACAGGATGTTTGGGGATCGCTGTAACAGCCAGGCAAGAGCAACCTGCAAAGGCGATACCTGCAACGTTTCTGCCTCTTGTTGCAGAATTGTAGACTGCAGCGGTGTAAAGCCTCCTAAGGGGAAGAAAGGGACATAGGCAATTCCATCCTGTGCAAGCTGCTCGATGAGAGTATCGTCATGTCTGTGGGCAAGGTTGTAATGGTTCTGCACACAGACGATAGGCGCAATGGCGCGGGCCTCTTCGATTTGCTTTTCGGTGACATTGCTGACACCCAAATGGCGAATAAGCCCTTCTTGCTGTAGTTCTGCAAGTACTGAAAAGGGTTCAGAGATGGAACCTTCAGCCGGACCGTGCGCAGAAAACATTGCCCGCAAGTTCACCACCTCTATCTGCTCCAAGCCTAGATTAATCAGATTGTCGTGGACTGCCTGCGTAAGCTCAGCCTTAGAGAAGGCCGGAAGCCAGTCACCTTTGTCGTCACGCCGGGCGCCGATTTTTGTGACAAGCGTTAACTCCTTGGGATAGGGATGCAAGGCCTCCCGAATGATTCGGTTGGTGATGTGGGGGCCATAGAAGTCGGACGTATCAATATGATCCACACCGTATTCCACGGCTGCTCTAAGTAGGGCAATGGCGCTCTCTTTGTCCTTCGGTGGGCCAAATACGCCGGGGCCGGCCAGTTGCATTGCGCCATATCCCATGCGTTTGATCTGCCGATCACCTAATTTAAAGGTGCCTACCTGTTCGATGTCGTTCATGAAAGTCTCCTGTTTTTGATTTCCGCCACAAGGGCATAAACACGGCACTGCCTTCAGCTTTCTCCTTGCTCACCACGCACAATGGCCGCCCGCTCCTGGGGATTACGCCGCCGCAGGGATGTCTGGGCGATCGCAGGCGGGACATAGGCCGCTCCTTCCAGCGGCGCCACATCAACGCCCGGCGGGACTATTTCGTCGATCCGGTCGAGGATTTCATCGCTTAACTGCACCTCCGCGCCGGCGAGCAGATCGTCGAGTTGCTTGGGCGTGCGGGGGCCGATGAGGGCGGATGTAATCGCCGGATGCGTCACGACGAAGGCCAGTGCCATGTGGGTCAACGACAGGCCCGCATTTTCGGCCAGCGGGATGAGCTGCTCGACAGCGTCGAGGCTGGCTTCGTCGGACATCGCCTTGGGGAAATATTTCGCCCGCAGCGAGTCCGGTTGCTCTTCACCCTTGCGGTATTTGCCTGTGAGCATACCCTTAGCCAGCGGGCTCCAAGCCATCGCTCCCATGCCATAACGCTGGCAGGTGGGCAGCACCTCCCGCTCGATCGAACGGTTGAGAATAGAGTAGGGGGGTTGTTCTGTGCGGAAACGGGCCAGTCCGCGTCGCTCGGCGACCCATTGCGCCTCCACGATGGCGGAAGCAGGAACGGTCGACGCGCCGATGGCGCGCACCTTGCCCTCGCGCATCAGGTCGGTGAGAACCGACAGGGTTTCCTCGATATCGGTATCCGGCGCCAGCCGATGAATCTGATAAAGGTCGATGTGGTCGGTCTGCAGGCGGCGCAGCGAGTCTTCGACCGCGCGGGTCAGCCAACGCCGCGACCCACCCCGGCGGTTAGGGTCGTCCCCCATCGGGAGAGAAGCCTTGGTGGCAAGGACGACATCGTCTCGCCGCCCCTTCAGTGCCTTGCCAACGATCTCTTCAGATTCGCCCTGGCTGTAGGCATCGGCGGTATCAATGAAGTTGATGCCGAAATCCAGTGCCTTGTGGATCATGCCGACGCATTCATCGTGATCAGCATTGGCGATTTTCCCGAACATCATCGTGCCCAGGCAGTAGGGGCTGACCTGAATGCCGGTACGGCCAAGTTGACGATATTGCATGGTGCTCTCCTCGTATGATGGCAACGGTGCAGGTGAATCATGTTCACAACAGTTGCGGGAGAGATCCCCGCTGCAGAGCGCCTCTGGCATCTGCCATGAGTCGAGTATGGCAAGCCGAAGCAGGATGAACTACAATAAATCGTCCGTATTTAGTTTGCAGGTGTCCTGTGTTGCTCGATCCGCTTGCCCAGGTAGTCACGCTCCTTCAACCCGCTACCCCGTTTTCGAAACGGGGTAGCGGCGCCGGTCGTTGGAGAGTTCTCCGCACAGAGGTCGGGCACCCTTTCTATTGCGCCATTCTTGAGGGAGCATGCCGTCTCAAAGCCGACGGGCACGACGAGATCGTCCTCGAAGAAGGGGATTTCGTGCTCCTCCCCTCCGCGTATAACTTCTCAATGTCGAGCCACTCGCCCACGACCCCCGAAGACATCGTTCATACCTCCATCGTGTTACCCGATGGCGAACACAGGGTCGGCAACCCAGACGACTCTCCCGATGTCCGCTTTCTGGTGGGTTACTGTGTCTTTCGCTCCCCGGATGCGGCTCTGCTCTCGTCGCTGCTCCCCAAGCTTGTACACGTTCGGGGAGTGGATCGGCTGGCCACTCTCATGCAACTCGTCGGCGATGAAGCGCGTGCGCAGCGACCGGCGCGGGATGTGGTTCTGGAACGCCTGCTGGAAGTCCTGCTCATCGAGGCCCTTCGCTCTGACGGTAAGACGAACACCTCGCCCGGGCTACTGCGTGGCCTGACCGACGAGCGGATTGCGATCGCAATCCGCCGGATACATGAGAGTCCCGAGCAGCCCTGGACGGTTGCACAGCTTGCAAACGAAGCGACACTCTCCCGCTCCGCGTTTTACGAGCGGTTTGGTCGCGCGGTGGGCATGGCGCCAATGGAGTACCTGCTCGCCTGGCGTATGGCCTTGGCCAAGGATTTGCTGCGCAGAGAAAAAGCCAGTATCGCTGACGTCGCCGAACGGGTTGGCTACAGCTCCGCCAGCACCTTTAGTGTCGCCTTTAGCCGTCATGTCGGGCTTCCGCCTGCCCGTTATGCCCGGGGTGCTTCGTTTGACAGGCTGCTACAGGCCGAAGCCGATAGCTCACCAGAGACCGGATCCATTGCTTGAGCCGAAACTCTTAGGCAAGCAATCGCGGGCGGTCGGCTGAGCTTTCACCTTTAGGATCCCAGTTCACCATCGACTCGAGTTGCTTTGGCTAAATGATCCAATTTAGCCTGTGCTAGCGAAGTTGGCAGGTGGCATATGCACCGCTCCCGGTGATGACATGACTGAGGAGCGCTCAGACGTTAGTGCATGACGAAGATTTAAAAAGGTGTGTGTCTGGAACGTTCGGCATATCGGCGAGCAGCGCAAGCGCGGTCGAACTCAAGGGAGATCGTACCTTGCGTTGATAGGCTTCTACGATCTCGGCGAGTATGGACACTGCAAGCATTGACGCATCACGCATTGATGGGATCAACCCAACGGGGCCATGGATTCGTCTGATCTGTCTCTCGGTAAAACCGATTGACTGAAGCCTCTCACAGCGCCGCGCATGGGTAGCTTTGCTGCCAATGGCGCCGATATAGAAGACGGGGCCTTTAAGCGCTTGGGCGAGTAGGGCTTCCTCCCAGTCCACGTCATGGAAGGCGAGCAGAAATGCCGTCCATGGATCATCGTCCAGCTTGGGAAGCGCTGATGGAACCGTCAATAACGTGACATGGCCGATGCCTAGCCGTTGGGCATCCTGGGCTTCGGCAGCGTCGCGGAGTTGCAGTTCGGTGTGGATGCCGCTTGCCGTCGCCAGCCGGACAAGCGCCAGACTATCGGCGCCGCGCCCGGCGATGCGCAGGCGGAGCTTGGGTATGTACTGAAAAGACAGAGTGCCTGGGGTGGGCAGATGTCCCAATCCGAGCGAGCCCGAGTCAGAAAGCGTGATCGATACCGGCTGGCGCGAGGCGAGCTGATCATGGCAGGCACGCAGAACACTGACCTGGGCGTTGGGAAGTACGCAAACGTCAATGGCACCACCGCAGGGTAGCGGCAAATCGATGAACGGTGAGCCCTTGCCGTACCTCAGGCGTTTGATCCCCCCCGTGCTAAGCGCTTGCCGCGCATGATGGGCCACATCCGCGTCGATGCACCCGCCTGAAATGTAGCCGCAACGGTCACCCGTGGCAGACACGGCCATCAGGGCGCCCGGCATGCGCACGGCACCACCTTCCGTCGCGGTCACGATAACGAGAGCTGTCTTGCTTTCTCTGCGCCAATCGAGCCACTGTCCAAGGACATCCTGCGCGTGTTCCAGATACATGTTAGGCCTCGTCAATCTGTGGTCGGCTGCTTTAACCCTGAACATGATCGGCCAACGGCAGGTGGCGGATTCGTTGCTGCGTAGCGGCAAACAGCGCGTTGGCCAGCGCCGGGGCGAGCGGGGGAATGCCCGGCTCACCAACGCCGCCTAGCGGCGAGCCGATATCAACGATGCTCACCGCTACCTCTGGCACCTCCCCGATGCGGAGCAAGGGATAATCGTGAAAGTTCGACTGCTCGGCGTGGCCGTCACGGATCGTCACCTTCTGCCTTATGGCGGCTCCGAGCGCATCGATGACGGCGCCCTGTAGTTGCGCTTCCACCTGGCCCGGATTGATCGCGCGTCCGCAGTCGATAGCGGCATAAACACGTTCCACCTGAATACCTTCATCGTCAGCCCGAGCCTCGACTACCTGGGCAACATAGGAGCCGTAGCTTTCTACCACGGCCAAGCCGCGCGAGACTCCCTCTGCCACAGGCTCGTGCCAGTGCGACATCTCGGCGACCCGGTCAAGGACGGCGAGCATCCTCGCCTGATCGGTGCAGTGGTTTCTGCGAAACTCCAGCGGATCGCGGCCCGCTGCTGCAGCGCATTCGTCCATGAAGCTTTCAAAGAAGAAGCCGTTGAAGGAGTGGGCGATCGAACGCCAGGGGCAAAGCGGTATCGGCAGGTCGACCACGGCATGATCCACGACAAGGTTGGGGATGACGTAGCGCATGTCCGACAGGCCGCCGAGCGAGAAGGGATCGAAGTTGGCGAGATTGCCCGTCGACTGCGCCCGCTGCTCCGGATCAATGCCGTATTCGCGGCCCATTTGCGGCCCGGAGACGCGAATGCGCATGCCGGTGATCTGGCCGGCCTCGTTCAGAACCGCCCGGAAGCGACACATCATCGTCTGGCGATACTGGCCCTGCTGAACGTCATCCTCGCGCGCCCATAGCACCTTGACCGGCCGACCATCGACGGCGCGGCTGGCAAGCGCTGCCTGAAGGGCGATCTCGCCGTGAGTCTTGCGCCCGAAGCCACCACCCAAATAGGTGGTATTGATGAAAAACTGGTCAGCCGGTATCTGCATCGCATTCTCGAGCGTCATGCGCACGATGTCCTGGCCCTGCGTGCCGATCCATAGTTCTGTTCGTTCCTCGGTGGACTCGGCCGTGCAGTTGATCGGCTCCATGCTGGCATGAGTCAGAAACGGCACCGAGTATTCGGCCTCGACGACCTGACCGTCGTCCGACAGGGTTGCCTCGGCCTCGCCCCGCAGCGTGGTGATAGGGACATCGGTTCGATCCAGTCCCTGGCGAAGTATTGCATTTATCTCATCGGAGGAAAGCGTATCCGCCGGTGTTCGTGTGAAGGTGATATCCAGGGCATCGGCTGCTTGTTTGGCCTGCCACCAGGAGTCGGCAACCACCACCATGCCGCGCGGCACGCGAACCACGGCGACAACGCCCGGCATCCCGGAGACGCTGCTCTCATCGAATGTCTCGACATCGGCGGAAAAGACCGGGGCGAGTCTGACGGCGCCATACAGCATGCCTTCGCGCTCGACGTCTATCCCGTATACGGCTTTGCCTGTCACCTTTGCCGGGGTATCGAGACGCGCTACCTTGCGCCCGGTCAGCGTGCGTTCGCTATCGGGTCGCAGGGTTGGATCCTCAGGCATCGGCAGCGCCATGGCGTCTTCCACCAGGTCACCGAAGGGGATCCTTCGGCCGCTGTCGGCGTGGACAATGAAGCCGCTCTCGGCGTGCAAGGCTGCCGCTGCTACGTCTAGGCGCTCGGCCGCCGCCTGGGTCAGCATTTCCCGTGCCTGGGCGGCCGCGCGGCGCAGCGGGTCGTGCCAGAAACGGATGCCGAACGAACCCACAGAACGCATCTGGCCGATGAATGGAATTCTGTAGTCGTCGGAGAGCTTATTCGGCATGCCGACAGTAATACTCGACCAATCGGCGCCCAACTCCTCGGCGAGAATCTGGGCCTGGCCCGTGTGGGTGCCCTGGCCCATTTCGCTCGTGGGTAGCAGGAAGGTCACCTGGCCGCTAGTGTCGATGCGGATATAAGCGTGCGAAAGGAGTGAATCCTCGTCCTTTCGTGCCCAGGCCGTGGGTAGACGAAGGGGAATGATGAGCGCGGCGCCTGCCACTAAGGTGCCGCCTAGAAAGGCGCGACGGCTAAAGGATAAATGATGTGTTTTCATTGTTGACCTGTCCTTTCCATAAGCCTTGAGGTGATACGGTGCCGGTTAGCTTTCGGCGACACGGTGTATGGCCGCCCGGATGCGCACATAGGTGCCGCAGCGGCAAAGATTGCCGCTCATTGCGTCATCGATCTGCGCATCGGTAGGGTGCGGATTGCGCGCCAGAAGCGCAGCGGCGCTCATGATCTGACCCGACTGGCAGTAGCCGCATTGCGGGACGTCCAGTTCCACCCAGGCCTGCTGGACGGGGTGCGAGCCATCTTCGGACAACCCTTCGATCGTGGTGATGGATCTGCCTTCGGCGCCAGATAACGGGAAAACACAGGCACGCACCGGCTCACCAT